>Ga0099364_10000442_pt1 | contig 69952 bp, 60 predicted proteins | sample TergutTh196P3_FD_73070 | JGI IMG/M metagenome (GOLD analysis project Ga0099364, IMG submission 73070) | Microcerotermes parvus P3 segment gut microbial communities from Pointe-Noire, Republic of the Congo - Th196 P3 | ecosystem: Host-associated > Arthropoda: Insects > Digestive system > Gut ... | reverse complement strand
CGCCAGTGTTCTTGCCCATTCTGTTTCCGGCGTTCCAATTAAACTATCAACAACATTTGAAATTCTAAGTTCAATCAATTCAATTTCGCTGCTGATAAAATGATCAGCTATGTCGGCGACCAGCATCATTTCTGTTTCTTGGGATCTTCTGATGTTATCCCTCACAAAAATTATCCCGACGTATATGCTGAATGACAAAATGGCTGTGGTAATCAGGATAATTATTAATGATACTCTAATACGGATTTTCATGGCTTTTCTTTCTCCTTTATATCTTTTAGCTCTGCAAGTGTTTGAAACGCTGATTTAAAGTCGAAGTTTTCTATATACTTTACAAGTTCCTCCGTCCCGGGGACAGCGCGTAGCTCATCAAGCAGATCAAAACAATCGGTGTTATTGTTTTCCAGCATGGGCTTAAGTTTGTCAAATAAGGCAAGTGTCTGCTCAAGGCTCAGCATTTCATGTTTCTCCAGCACAACTGGTTCATCAAATAGCGGTTTTAATTCCTCAAGTACCGTCATCAATTCGGTTTTAAGATTGTTCATCTTGTTTTCCCAAACAGAGGCGATCCCGTCTTTAAGCAGCATCTCAACCTCTGCGGCAGCGTTTCTCAATCCGATTTTACCGATCAGCCCCGCGTTCCCTTTCAAGCTGTGCGCCAGCCTGTGCGCCAGCTTCATATCCCCTGCGGCAACCGCTTCTGTTATCTCATCATACACGTTTTGATTGTTCTTGAAAAAATTGATCTGTAGTTTTCTTTGTAGTTCATAGTTATCTTCATCTTCATCAATTGGGTCACTGCTTACAGGAGTCATGTATTTCAACAGAATATGCCACAGCTCCTGCGACGTAAAAGGTTTCCCCAAACAGTCGGGCATCCCGAGCTTTTTGTATTTTTCCAGCTCGCTTAACATTATGTTTGCTGTCATCGCCACTATGGGTGTTCCCGTATTCAGAGACATTATTTTTGAAGCAGCTTCCATGCCGTCCATGATCGGCATAAATATATCCATAAAAATTAAATCAAAGGGCTTTTCATTTTTATCTTTGCGCTCCTGTACGATTTCCACACCGGCCCTGCCGTTATCCACTGCAATCGTCTTCAGCCCCACACGTGCAAGGTGAGCGCATATTACCTCTTGGTTCATGGAGTTGTCGTCACAGACCAGTACCAGGCCGTCAAAATGTGGTCTTTCGAAAATGTCGAAACTGTTCCGTTCAGTTGAGGTATCAAAAGGCGCGTCTATTGTGTCAAAAGTAATTTCAAAGCTGAAAGTGCTTCCGGCCCCCGGCGAGCTCTCCACCGCCAGCTTGCCGCCCATCAGCTCCACGATATTTCTAGCTATAGCAAGTCCAAGCCCCGTGCCTCCGTAATTGCGGGTTGTGCTGGAATCCGCCTGCATAAAGGGATCAAATATTTTGTTAACCTGAGCGGAATCCATACCGATGCCGGTGTCTTTCACCTCAAAATATACAGTTGTATTACCATTATCAGTGTCTTTTATTGACGATGAAAATTTGACTGTTCCTGTGTTTGTGAATTTTACCGCATTGCTCAAAAGATTTATCAGTATCTGATACAGTCTTACCGGGTCGCCCCGCAGCTTTTTGCCTGCTGATGGTTCTACATAAACACTCAAGTCAAGGCCTTTTTCTTTCACTTCGGGCAGGATAACTGACTGACAGCGGGAAAAAACATCGCGCAGCTCGAAAGGCGTATTGTCCAGCTCCATTTTTCCGGCTTCTATTTTTGAAATGTCAAGGATGTCATTTATGATATGCAAGAGCCATTTTGTACTGTCGGTGATTTTTTCCAGGTAATTCTGCATATCTGGTATGGAGTCACTGTCCTTCGCAAGCTCCGCAAAGCCCATGATACTGTTCATGGGCGTTCTGATTTCGTGGCTCATCGTTGCAAGGAATTCGGACTTTGCACGGTTGGCCATCTCGGCTGCTTCCCTAAGCTTTTGCTCGGTTATATCGAACACATAGCCGTCGAGCAGATGGGGCGTGCCGTCCGTCTTCCATGTCGGCACGGTGTTGCGTTCCCAAATCCATTTGATCGAACCATCCTTCATTATGAGCCGGTAGGAGTGCTCATATGGCAAGCCGACTTCAATGGTTTCCTTATATTTTTTATCAATGCCGTCTAAGTCATCGGGATGTACCATTTGCATATACTTGTTCATGCCGTTGTTGTCTAGGTTTTCGGTGCCGACCAGCTCCTCCGGCTTGTACCCAATAAGTTTCACGCTGCCATCGCTGACAAAGGTAAGAGGATAGTTGGGATGGTCGTAGATACATTGATACACCATTCCGGGCAGGTTGCTGATGATTGCCTCAATCCTCGATTTCATCTGCTTTTGCACATGTTCCGCCTGCCGAAGTTCGGTAACGTCGGCGTAATAGCCTTCGACTAAGCGCGGCGTACCGTCGGGGTTTTTTTCGATTACCCGGCTGCGTTCCCATACCCATTTATCCGTGCCATCTCTTGTTGTCACCCTGAAAGTGATTTCAAAAGGCAAGCCAAAGGGAATCGTTTGTGCGCTTAAGTTTTCAATAGCCTCAATATCATCAGGGTGCACCATGTCAAAAAACTTAACGGAACTTCCATTCATCATTTCTTCCGGCGCATAACCAAATAATTTCCGGCAACCCTCGCTGACAAAGGTATAGGTATACACAGGCGGGTTGTAAAGCTGTTGAAATATCATTCCTGGCAGGTTGTTTATTATAGCTTCGATCCTCGCCGACATGCGCTGAGCTTCTTCTTCCGCCAGCTTTCGTTCAGTAATGTCAAGGGCTATTCCCAACAGGCCCGCCACTTTGCTGTCCAGGAACAAAGGCGATCTTATGATTTCCGAAGCTATGCGGGGACTGCCGGGAAAATCGTACCATCCTTCAGTTCTGATAATACTATTTTCACGCATTACTTTTTTGTCGACCTCTTCAAATTCATCTATGAGTCTGCCAAGTGATTTTATTTCACTGGGGTGTTTGCCGATTATTTCAGATGGTCCAACTCCCGCCAGAGTGCTAAACAGACGGTTACAGCTTGTGTATAATCCGTCTGTGTCTTTAGTATACACAAGGCCGGGTATTGAATCGTATATGGCGCTAAGGACTGCCGTCTGTTCCGTTATAGTCTTTCTTTTTTTCCTGTCCCGCAGGTAAAGGGCTGTCATAATAATCAATACAAGTGCCAGTGCTATGGCAGCGCCTATGAACCATGGACGCTGCGCCTCCACCAGCCTTAAGCGGTAGTCGTAAGATCTGCGCAGCCATTGGCCGGAAATCATTTCCGTATCGATCAACTGCATGGACTTGTCGATGATCGAAAGCAGAACATTTTCGTCCTTATTAAGCCCAAAGGTAAATAATAGGCTGTTGTTAAATATTATATTTGCCTTATATCCTGCATGCTCCCTAAAATTGGTCAGATACAAGAGGCCGCTTTGGGTGTTCATAACCATGTCAATTTCGCCGCGAATCAGGGCTTGAAAAGAATCTCCCATGCTCTCATAGCTAAAAATATGGTTGTGGTCCGGAAACCATGTCAAAAAAAGCTCCTCATGAACGGAATCCCTGACAAGCCCCACTCGCATCAAAAAAACTTCACCAATGCTGATGTTGGCCAGTTCATTTTTTGATATAAGAATGGACTGGTCAGGAAAAAATGAGGACTCGGGCCATAAAAAGCGGCTTTCTCTTTCTATCGTGCGCGCCAGATGGGTGACCATCTTCACGTCCCCGTATTCAAGCATTCTTATAAGTTCGTGCCATTCAGCGGCTAATTCATTTGCAACTACAAACTCAAGCCCTGTAAACGCGCTAACTTCCCTTAGGATGTCAAAGGCGATCCCCTGCCACTGCCCGTAACGGGTGCTGAAAAAGGCGGCGGGGTAATTGTCGCGCTCTGCAGCAATGGGGATGACGTGGTTGTTTTTTAAGAAAGCCGTCTCCTCTTCATTTAACCATGAGAGCAGAACATGCCGCATATATTCCTGGTAGCCTTGCCGGTACAATTCATTAAAAAAGTTAATTGCTCCATGGTGAAGCGCTTTTTGCACGACGCTGATAAATGGACGGAAGTCGGGATTCCGGGCCGCAAAAGAAGTGGAGGAAAATATGGGCGGCATAAAATCCTCTGTCATCACATCGCTGCCAAAACCGGTTTCTAAAACACCTACCGTAACCAGTGCATCGACTTCGCCGTTTAGCATAAGCTCATACGCGTCTGTATACACTTGCACATACACAGGCTCAAAGTCATAAATTGCGAATTGCATAACGCTATGGGTTGTTGCGGCATCTACAACTAGGGCGTATCTGGGTAAGCGTGTTTGCCTGATTTCCGGTATGGGCATGCTGTCTCTAAGGCGGTAATATTTTATCATGCGCTGCGCTATCGGGTCAGTCATGTGATATGTCTGTCTGCGGGCAAGGGTTGGCATCAGGTAGCCGGTGAAATCAATCGTATTGTCCTCAAGCCCGTCAAGCAGATCTGTCCATATATAGTTTTCTGGAATAAACGGTATTCCGAATAGTTCTGTCAGCCATTCGCATACAAATCTTGTAAAGCCGTCTATTTCGCCGTCAATATTGTAAAACGATTCGGTGCAGTCCAGCATCCCGTAAGTAAAATGATCGTATTGTTCCTTGAGCGCCTCAATAGCGGCTATTTCTTCAGCGCTAACGCCAGGTATTTCCCGGTATGTAATATCGCTGAATGATATACCGGCCTGCTGTGCATCTGATCTTCCGCATCCTGGAAGACTCAGTAAAATGAAGACGCAAAGCAGGCCTATAAAATAAGTGCTTGTAAAACAAGCTTTTGATTTTCTTACCATGCTTTTATTCCTTTTTAACCCATTTTCTGACAAGCGAATCCAGGATCCTGATATCGATGGGTTTGGGTAAAAAAGCCTGGAAACCGTGGGATAAAAAAAGCTCCTCCATTCCATGAATTGCGTTGGCGGTAAGGGCTATAACCGGTATTTTTTTTGCGTATTCGCTATCAAGAGAACGTATCGCGTCTGTCGTTTCTATGCCGTCCATGCCGGGCATCATATGATCCATGAAAATGGCGTTGTAAAGGGGATGCCCATTGGTTCCACCGTCGCGTATCCGCTGAATCGCTTCCGGTCCGCTTAACAGGCAGTCAACATGAATTTTATACTTTCCCAAAAGCCCGGAGGCCACGTCCAGGTTTGTCTGCATGTCATCGACTACCAGCACCCTTGCGAAACTTAAATCGAGCCGTTCCAGCTTCCCGCTGTTATTTTGCTTATCATCAGCGTGGCGGAATTTGCGGAGATTTTCTGTTACAGTTGAACCAATTTCAGTGTTATCAACAAAGCCCTGCCGGAAACGAACACGGAAAACAGAACCCTTGCCGTATTCACTTTCCGCGCTGATTTCTCCATCCATCAGCTCCGTAAGCCGTTTGGTAATGGACAGGCCCAGGCCCGTCCCTTCGATCATCCGGTTTGTACGGGTATCAACCTGGCCGTAATCGGTAAAGAGCTTTTTCAGATCCTCTTCCCGTATACCTATGCCGGTATCTCTGACATAAACAGATACAAACACATCATCCCCGCGTTGCGAGCAGCTTATACCCAGTGTGACAGTTCCCTGTTGTGTATACTTAAAGGCATTGCCTAAAAGATTATTGATTATTTGTTTTACCCGCAGATCGTCTCCGTAAAGATTGCATGGCAGGTCCTCGTTAATGTCCAGCTTAAACTTAATGGGCTTATCCTCAATACGTATCATGTTAAGGGTAATAATATCGTTTAGGAGGCTGGGTATTTCGTATTTAACAGGCATTAATTCAAGTCTGCCCGCTTCGATCTTTGAAATATCAAGGACATCGTTAATAAGACCGAGCAGGGTATTTCCGGCAGTGCTTATTTTCTTTAAATTTTCTTTCAGGTTTAAAGAGGGATCGTCCTCTTCCAGCATAAGACCTGTAAGTCCTACGACTACATTCATGGGGGTGCGCATTTCGTGGCTCATATTTGCAAGGAAGGAGGTCTTGGATTGAGAAGCGGCGCGGGCCTCATTTGTTCGCTGCTCCAGTTCATTTGTTCTCTCTCTGACAAGTGTTTCCAGTTTTTTCCCGGTACTGCGGCTTATTTTCAGCAAAACGGATACCAAAGCCAATACGCAGATAGCCAAAATGGATATGCCAAAAAGCCAGGGGCGCTGTTCTCTCATCAACCTTGCCTGATAATCGTAAGTTATGCTCTGCCATTGTTCCATAATTCTTTCGGTGTCTATAAGTATAAGCGCTTTGTCAACAATGGAAGCGAGAATCGGCATATCCCTGTTTATCCCGAAAGACGCTTCAAAAGCAGCGTTAAACAGAAAGTTGGCCTTGTAATCCGAAAGTTCGTATAAATTGGTCATGGTGGCAAGCCTTGATTGGGTTGACATAACAAGGTCAACCTCGCCGCGATCGAGGGCCATAAAAGATAAGGCGGAACTGGGATACTCAACAGCATTAACAGCGTTGGGAAACCAGCTTCGGAACATATCGGTAAAGGCGGAACCCCTGTGTAATCCCACTCTGGCAAAGGGTATGTCGTTTAGTTCGATATTGGGGAAACTCCGCTTGGATAAAAGGGCGTATCTGTCGCTTATGTACATGGTATTTGGCCAAATAAATCTCTCTCTTCGTTCATCGCTTTGAACCAGGTTTGGAATAAAATACGCCGTTCCGTTCTCTAAAAGGTTCATAAGTTCGGTCAGCTCTGCATCAGGGCCATTAACCAGGTGAAAGCCAAGCCCGGTAAGATGTTCCATTTCGTCAAGCACGTCAAAGACAGCCCCTTCCCACCGATTTTCATGTCTATTGAAAAAGCTGATCGGATAAGACTGATATTGTGTGGCAAAGGGTATTACAGGGTTATCCCGTATATACTCCCTTTCTTCTTCGGTCAGGAGCATTAAAAATCTTTGTCTTCTATATTCCTGGTAGCCCTGTCTGTACAATTCTGTCAGATGGCTGTAAGCGCCGCTTTGCAGCGCTTTAGTGACAACCGAGATAATTGGTTTCAGATTCTGATTTCCCGTCGCCAGGGTAACGGGAATAAAGGTCAGGGGAAAAAAATCTTCGGTAACCACGCCGCCGAAAGAATCAAAGGCAACTTCCATGGTGCTGTTCCCGACAAAGGCATCTGCTTCGGCGTTTAATAAAATCCGGTACACAGCTTCATAATCATCGGCAATAAGCCCAGGTTCCGGTGTGCCGGCAAACAATCCTATCGCCATGGCGCCTTCCAAAAAAACATAGCGCGGCATCCGTGATTGTGTGATTGCGCTTATGCTCTGGCTGTCTTTAAGGCGCATGATTCTGATTGAACGCATGGCAATGGGGTCGGACAAAAAAAAGTTTAATTGACGTTCTTCAGTAATGACCTGGAGTGCGAAAGCGCTCTCACCGGCACTAAGTGTTTGCGCGATAAGGCCCAGCGGCTCAATCTTCGGCTCAAAGGAAAGTTCGAACAGCTCGGACAGCCACTGGCATAACAGGGCCGTATAACCGCTGGCTTCCCCGTTTTCATCAATGAACAATTCGGTACTGTACGGTACGCTTACTGTATAAGTGAAGCCCTGTCTCTGTAATTCCTCAATGGCAAGGATTTCTTCCGCGCTAATACCGGGAATATCCCGAAAGGATAGCTGCCATATTGGCAGATCAGGCCGGCTTCTTGAAGCCGCAGGTTCGGAAGCTTTGCTGCAGGCGGGGAGGCTAATCAGCATTAGAGCGCAAAAGCAGAGGCCTAAAATGCAACAGATTCTCCGCACAAAAACCTCCTTTCCCTTCATTATATTACGCTTTTCTTAAAGTTGTCACCTGATATGTTAGCTAGTTCATTGGAAAGGGCAGGACGGCGTCAATACTTGACTTTCCGCATAAAAGCATTATGAGCCTGTCAAGGCCCATGGCCACGCCGGAACAATCGGGAAACTTTGTTTCCGCAGCAACATTAGAAAATATCTTCCAGTAGTCCTCGTCCGCATCGTGAGGCACCAGGGCGGTTTTCGCCTTTTTTGCCTTCTCGCTTTCAAAAAAGCGCCGCACCTCTTCGCCGTCAGTTTCCTCGCTGTAGCAGTTGGCCAGCTCTATCCCCCGCCCGTAAAGCTCCCAGCGTTCAAGGGTTTTACCCATGGTTTTGCCTGTGCTTTTCTTCGCCAGGCAGGGGACAAAGGCGGGGTAGTCCAGAAGGGCTACCGGCCTTTCCATTTTTAGCTGAGGCTCCACGGCATGTATGAAAATCAGGTCGTAAAGCTCATGAACCGAAAGGCCGGGCGGCGGGTTTAGACCCAGCCTGCGCCCCTCCTCTTCCATTAACTGGCTGGAAGCGGCCGCCTTGAAAAGATCAAAACCTGCCCAGCGGCTAAACGCTTCTTCAACAGTTATCTTGATGAAGGGAGGGGAAAGGCCGCCCGGTTCGTCAATTTGGCCGTCGGCAAGGAGGAAGCCGAAAAGTTCCTCTGTCAGTTTAAGGGAATCCAGGTAGTTCGCGTCCATGGTATAGTATTCCAGCATGGTAAATTCCGGGCTGTGCTGGCGGCCGGAGGATTCCCCGTTTCTAAAGCACTTGCAGATCTGGTAAAGGTTTACTTTATGCCGGGCAATCAGGCGCTTCATCCAGATCTCCGGGGAGGGAATGAGCCAGTAGGGCCTTGGTCCCATCCGGCTTCCCTGCGGCGCAAGGCGCCGGGTTTCAAAGACTTCAAGGCAGGACTCAGGGATTAGTTTTGTCGCCAGTAGAGGGGTGTCGGTTTCCAGGTAATCCCGCCGGTCAAAAAAAGCTCTTGCCCGCCGTATTATCCGGGCCCTTTCGCGCAAAAGCTCAATATCCATTTCACTTCTCACTGTTACCTGTTACCTGTTTAACCCCTTCTTTCCACTTTTTGCCGCGGTCAAATTCGTTAAGGAACATGCCAAAACTGGCGCAGCCGGGGGATAAAACCACGCTGTCTCCGGCGGCCGCAGCTTCCAAAGTTGCGCTTATTGCCGCCTCCAGGGAATCAAAGGGGCCGTTATAAGCTATTCCAGCCTGATCCAATAGGTTTTTTATTTTTTCGCTGCCGGTTCCGGCAAGAAGGACGACGGCCTTGGCCCTGCTCGCTGCGCGGACAAGGGGGCTAAAGTCCAATACCTTGTCTGTCCCGCCGCTAAGCAGTACAGGCGGCCTTTCAAAAGCTTCGCTAAGAGCATCCACGGCTGCGGCGGCGGCTTCTGGGATGGTGGCGGCGGAGTCGTTGTAAAAGCGGATTCCCCGGGCCTCGTGGAAGAACTCAAGGCGGTGTTCGATGCCCGGGTAACTGCCAAGGCTTTCGCGGACAAAGCCTGCGTCCAGGCCCAGGTCCGAAAGGACAAGGCCCGCCGCCAGGAGGTTTTTCTTCTGGTGACGGCCTGGGACAAGGGGCTTTTCAGGCACAAGTTCCATAAGGCGGCCTGGGTCTTCAGAGATAAATATGGGCCGTCCGCGGCTTTCGGCAAGAAAGCTCCTTCCCCAATCGTCATCGGCGGCGACGGTAAGGTCACCGGGCCCCTGGTTCGCGTAAATCAGCCGCTTGTCCGCAACGTAGGCTTCCATGCTGCCGTACCTGTCCAGGTGATCCCTCATTATCGAGGTGATGATCGCCGCCCTGGGCTTTAGTATGTCCCGCCCGCGCAGATCCCCCAGCTGAAACGAGGAAAGCTCCAATACCACATCGTCCCCGTCTTCGACTTCATCAAGAAAGCTCAAAGGCGAAACGGTTATATTCCCCCCCAGATGGGCCTTGCCGCCTCTTTTTCCGGTGGCGCGGCTTTCTTTAAGTGCCCAGTAAAGGGCCGAGGCCGTGCTGGACTTGCCCTTGCTGCCGGTCACCGCCAGAATATTCGCCCCCCTGGGGCAGGCGGCCAGGAAAAGGGAAATGTCCGTTTCGATTCTGCCGGCGGCTTTTAAAAAAGGCGAGTCGGGTCTTACGGCGGGGTTCTTGACGACCATGCCGGCACTGCTGAAATCTTCTATCCTGTGTTCGCCAAGGACATAACGTATGGGCAGGTCTTTAAGCTTTTCTATCGAGGGCGCCAGTACCTTTTCGTCCCGTAGGTCTGTGGCAGTGACTTCCGCCCCCCGGCTCGCCAGGTACCTTGCAGACTCAAGGCCGCCGCCGTTCAGCCCCAGGCCCATGACAGTAACCTTCATTCCGGCAAAATCGTCTTTTTTCATGAATTATCTAAACCTTGTCCTGGGGCGTTTATCATGCTAGAATAATTCTAGCAGAAAGGGGATTAGGAATATAGTATGAAGCTTCCATTAAAGAGCCTTTGGTCATGCCGCAGACGGAAATAACAGAGCCCGTTTCCGTTCTGGACGAAACGGGCAAACCAGGAAATTTCGGCTGGGCAAGGTCTCCGCTTCTTATTTACGATCCCATTCAAATGAGAGTACCCCGCTACAGGATAAGCGAAGGCGATCGATATATACTGCTTGCACCTAACCATACGGTTGTTTTTGAAATTCTTGACGATGGCTATCTTGGTTACTTATTAATATCTTTGCTTTCCCTTAAAGACAAAAAACGTTCCACCGAAAGATATATGACCCCCTTTTCCCTTGGCCGCTTTGATCTGCCAAATTATAGTGAATCCGGTTCAATTAAGTTTACGCATAAAAAGACCCTTCTTAATTTTGCCGCCATGGAAGGCGGAGCCAGGATCATTAAGGTAGATATACCCAAATTTAGCAGAGGCCGCAGTTTAAGGGGCGAAGTTGTCTTAAGCCCGCCTGAAGGGGCCGAATCCCTGGTCACCAACATGCCCTGGCGGGGAAAAGGGGAGGCCTTCAGTTATTCCCGGCACTCACCCTGCTACTTCGCTGAAGGAGTGATCCAGCTCGGCACCAAGGAGATTATCTTTACCCGCGGCAACGGCTGGGGTGTTTTTGACTGGTCGCGGGGGGTACGCCCCCGAATGGACCTCTGCCTTTGGGCGGCCGGCTGCGGCCAGGCGGGAGAGCACCAGGTTGGGTTCAATGTGGGATACAATCTGGCGGATTCGGCCCAGGGAACGGAAAATGGCTTTTTTCTGGACGGCAAGCTCCACAAGCTGGATCAGGTGAGCTTCCACATCCCCCTGGGAAAGCTGCTGCCCTGGCGTTTTACCAGCAACGACAATCGCCTGGAAATGATCTTTACGCCCAATCAGGAGCGGGACGAAAATCACCAGATGTTTTTTTATTCCCTCAAGCGCCGCCAGCTATTCGGCTCCTTTTCCGGCAGGGCAATCCTGGACAACGGCTCTGAGTTTGTCTTTGAGAACATTGGCGGTATGGCGGAGCGGCGGCGAAGTAGGTTATGAGCTAAACCCCAACTCTCCCAAAGCCCTCTCCGCCTCGGCGATCTCGTCGTAGGGGAGCGGGCCGTCGGCGTAGATAATCGAGTTCTCGTGGCCCTTGCCCAAAAGCAGCACCAGGTCGCCTTTGCGGGCAAGGGAAAAGGCCTTTCGGATGGCTGCGCCGCGATTGGGAATCAGGAAAAGGGTTTTATTACGTTTCTTGGCTTCACATCCTTCCGCTATAGCTTCCAGAATGACCATGGGGTCTTCGCCGCGTGGGTCTTCGTCGCTTAGGATCACTATGTCCGAGTAGTTGGCGGCAATTTCCCCCTGGGCCTTTCGCTTTTGGGTGTCCCGCTCCCCTGCCGAACCGAAAAGGCAGATAAGTTTGCCGGCGGAGCCTCTGGAATCAAGGCGCTGCCTTAGTGGCGGGAGTACGGCCTTGAAGGACGAGGGGGTGTGGGCATAGTCAACCATTACCTCAAAGGGCTGGCCCCGGGAAACGGCGCTCATTCTGCCGCGTACGGGCTTTAAATAACTGACCAGGGGGACCAGCTCGTCGATCTCAATGTTTAAGAGGTTTGAAACCACAAGCAGGGCGGCAAGGACATTTCCGACATTGAAAGCGCCGGGGAGCTGATCCCGCAGAATAAGCGTTTCCCTGCTTGCCTCATCAAAAACATCGTACCAGTTGCCCCTGATTCCGCTTTCTATTGTTTTTAGTGAAAGATCCGCCTCGGCGCCTCTTGTGCTAAAGGTGTAGGTTTTGCGCTTTGTTTTGGAAGCGAAGAACTGGGCGCTTGGGTCGTCGGCGTTTGCCACTCCAAAGGAGGGAACGGCCAGGTCTCCGCTGCTTCCCTCTTTCAAGGCAATATGTTTTTTGTGGGATGAGGGAGAAGCATCCAGGCGGCGGAATAGCTCGGCCTTGTCGCCTCGGTAATTTTCCCAACTGCCGTGAAATTCCAGGTGCTCGTGGGTGATGTTGGTCATTACCCCCACGTCAAAGTCGACATCCCCAAGACGGTTGGTTCGCCTGGAAAGCCCGTGGGAACTGGCCTCCAGCACCGCAAACTGGACACCGTTGTCCCGCATTTCAGCCAGCAGCCGCTGGAGCTGGGGCGCTTCCGGGGTGGTCTGGTGTTCGCTGTTCCAGCATACTTCAAGGCCGTTTCCCTGCTGAACCGTGGAAACAAAGCCCGCTTTTTTTTCCAAGAGTTTAAGGAGCTGGTAGATAAGGTAGACCGTGGTACTCTTGCCTTCGGTGCCGGTAACCCCGATTACAGCCATGGATTGGGAGGGATGTTTATAGAAGGCAGCGGAAAAGGGAGACATGGCAAAACGGGAATCCTTTACCCTTATGTAGTGTACCCCGTCCTGGTATTTTTTCAATTTCTTCTGGTGGACCACCATAGCGGCCCCCCGGTCAATGGCGTCCGAAATAAATTCGTGTCCGTCAAAGTGAAGCCCATTTAGGGCGAAGAATAAAGAGCCCGCAGAGACTTTCCTGGAATCATATTCAAGGCCGGTAATTTTACAGGGTTCGGCCGATGGCTTTTGCTCTATGATCCCCGCTTTTTGTACCAGATCCGGGTTTAGAAAATCAGCGATATCCCGCATAAAGCCAAAAGCTTAGATCACTGTGCCTGGGAAAAGCACCGTGTTTTTTGGGATCATAATAATCCCGTCTTTAATGTAGTAATTGTCGTAGTTGCCGTCCACACGGTTTATGTGATCATCCACCCCGATCCGGCATCCTTCGCCGACGCAGACATTCTTGTCGATTATGGCCCTTTTGATGATGGCGCCCCTGCCGATGCCCAGGTTCGGAATCCGCTCTTCGGCGTTTTTCTGCTTTTGGGCATCGGTTTCGTAGTAGTCCGCGCCCATACAGATAACCCCGTTTAGGCTGGAGCCGGACTCGATGATGGTTCTAACCCCGATAATTGAGTCGGAAATGGAGGCATTGGTAATGATACAGCCTTCGGCGGCGATGGACTGGTTCATGTTGCTGAAGTTCATCTTGGAAGGGGGAAGGCACCTTGCGTGGGTGTAGATGGGATGGGCCTCGTCGTAAAAGTCAAAACGGGGGCTTAGGGTGGTAAGCTCCAGGTTTGCCTCGTAAAAGCTCTTTACAGTTCCAATATCTTCCCAGTAACCATCGAAAATATAGGCGTTTACCTTGAGTTTGTCGATGGCCTGGGGAATAATTTCCTTGCCAAAGTCGGTATACTCGTTATCCAGGCAGGATTCCATGGTAGCGGCGTTAAAAATGTAAATTCCCATGGAGGCCAGGTACTGATCTCCCTTGTTTTTGTCTTTTTTCAGCTCCGATGGGACTTTATAATCGGAAATGTCCTTTGTGGAGCCGGGTTTTTCCATGAACTCGGTAATTACGTTATCCTTGTCCGCCTTGAGTATGCCCAATTGGCTGGCGTCTTCCCTGGAAACCGTTGTACTGGCAATGGTTATGGCCGCCCCCGAATCCTGGTGCTTCTGTAGCATGTCTTTCAGATCCATGCGGTAAAGCTGATCCCCGGAAAGAATCAGGTAATAAGATGGGCGTTGGGCCTTAAAATGAGTGAAATTCTTCCGCACCGCGTCGGCGGTACCCTCAAACCAGCCGCTATGCTCCAGGGTTTGTTCGGCGGCGAGGATTTCGACAAATCCGCCGGAAAAGTGGTCAAAAATGTAGGTCTGGGAAATGTGCATGTGCAGCGAGGCGGAGTTAAACTGGGTAAGGATGTAGATTTGCTTGAGGTTCGCGTTTATGCAGTTGGAAATGGGAATGTCAACCAGACGGTACTTGCCCCCAAAGGGCACTGCGGGCTTGGCCCGCTCCTTGGTCAGGGGGAAAAGCCGGGTGCCCTTTCCGCCTCCCAGTACTATAGATAGGACTTCAATCAAAATCCGCCTCCTTTACAACAAATCAGCGTGGATAAAACTTCGCCGAGTCTACATTATAGGCTTATTTATCCTGTTTGTCGATAGGGTAACGTAGAATTAGAGCAGGCTTACCGGGTCAACGTCAATTTCAAGGTAGACCCGGCTGTCCCGGCCCTTTTCGTAAAGGGAAATGGCGCTGGCGGCGGCGGCGTGCAGGGAACTGAAATCCTTGCTCCGCAGAATTAACTGCATGCGGTATTGGTTCGAAATGATCCCCACCGGGCATTCCGCCGGGCCCAGGCTGTCCGCGCCGGCGGGAAGCAGGGGCCGGACAAGGCCGGCAAGGCGGGCGGCGGCCTCTTTTGCCCGCTTTTCCTGGCGGCAGCGAAGGGTAAAACGGATAAGCCGGGAGTAGGGGGGAAAGGACAGGGCCTTTCGCTGGGCCAGTTCCAGGGAGTAAAAGCCCTCCAGGTCCATGCGGCAGGACTTTTCGATGGCGGCCTCCCAGGGGCGCAGGGTCTGGACTATCACCTTGCCGTCGGGAAAGTAGCGTCCGGCCCTGCCCGCCACCTGGACCACCAGGGCAAAGGTCCGCTCCGCCGAGCGGAAATCAGGTAAAAGCAGCCCCGTATCCGCCAGAACCACCCCCACAAGCCGCACTCCGGGGAAGTTAAGGCCCTTGGCCACCATCTGGGTTCCAAGAAGTATGTCAATTTCCCCGGCCCTGAACTGGTCAAGGGCCTTCTTTAGGCTGCCCTTTTTTTCCATGCTGTCGGCGTCTATTCGCATCACTTTCAGGTCCGGGAAGGTCCGGCTCAGTTCTTCCTCGATCATTTCGGTGCCAAAGCCGGAAAAACCCGCTTCCAGGGAGCCGCAGCCGGGGCAGGCCCTTGGCACGGCTGTTGAGTAGCCGCAGTAATGGCACAGCGCCCTGCCGCGGCTTTTGTGGTAGGTAAGGGAAACCGAGCAGTGCTTGCACTTTAGTTCGTAGCGGCAGGATCTACAGTGGTAGTAGTAGGCGAAACCCCGGCGGTTTAAAAAGAGGATGCTCTGGCGCTTTTCCGCTGCGGTTTTTCTGATTTCTTCTTTTAACTCCCGGCTAAGGCAGCCTTCGGTTTTTTCTAGGCTGACGGGGATTATTTCCGGCATCTGGCCCCCCGAAAGGCGGCGGCTAAGTTCAAGGCGTTTTATGGCCCCGTCTTCCATTAGCTTCCAGGCCTCCACCGATGGGGTGGCCGAGCCCATCAGCAGAATGGCCCCTTCGCCGGCGGCCCGTTTCATGGCCACCTGACGGGCATGGTAGCGGGGCGTATTCCCGCTTTTGTAGGAGCCGTCCTGCTCCTCGTCAATGATGACAAGGCCCAGGTCCCTGACCGGGGAGAAAACCGCCGAGCGGGGCCCCACGACAATGCCCGGCTTTTCCCAGTGGCGGATCTTCATCCACTCGCTAAAGCGGGCCGCCGGGCTCATCCCCGAATGGATTGTCGCCGCCGCGTCCCCAAAGCGCCTGCCGATGGCATCGGCGGTCTGGTGGGTCAGGGAGATTTCCGGCACCAGGTAGACCACCGAGCGCCCTTTGGCAAGCATGGCCTCCGCCGCCCGTAAAAACACCTCGGTTTTGCCGGAACCGGTAATGCCGTAAAGGTAAAAGAGGGAGGAGGCCGCCGATGGTGCCAAGACGGCGTCCAGGGCGGCCTTTTGCTCGGCGGAAAGTTCCAGGGACTCCGCTCCGATCTCATCGTCTGCGGCAAGGCCGGGGTAATCGGCGGCCCGCCTGCCTGATGGGATCATGGTTGAAATGGCCTGGCCCAGGGAGCAGAAGTAGTAGCCGGCCACCCATTTTGCCAGGTCCAGGTCCCGCCGGTCAAAAACCGGCTCCCTGTCGACAAGGCGGCGGATGGGCTTTATTGCGCTTTCGGCGATACCGTCCGGCGGGCTTTGGCGGGCTTCGACCACAAAGCCCAGGCAGTCCCGGCTGCCAAAGGGAACCATGGCCCTTTTGCCCGGTTCCGCCTCGCCCTTTTCGTCGGCACGGTAGCAGAAAACCCTGTCGCCGGGAATGTTAAAAACAAGATCGAAGTAGGGGGCAGGGGGCATCAGGCCTCGCCGCCGGGAAGCCGGGATTTAAGGAGCTTTAGGTCCTCCCAGGCCGGGCGCTTTAGGGACTCGTCCCTTAAAAGGGCGCTGGGATGAAAGGTGCAGAGGACGGGGATGAGCAAGTCCCCAAGCCTAAGTTCCAGGAACTCGCCCCGCAATTTATTGATTCCCTGGCTGGTATTAATCAGGTTCTGGGCCGCCACCCGGCCGGCGCAGAGGATAATCCGGGGCTTTAAGAGGCGAATCTGCCGTTCCAGAAAGGGAAAGCAGGCGGCAATCTCATCCGGTTGGGGATCCCGGTTGCCGGGGGGCCGGCATTTAACCATGTTGGCTATGTAGCAGTTTTTTTCCCGGTAAAGGCCGATGGAGCCGAGCATCTTGTCCAGCAACTGCCCGGCCTTTCCCACAAAGGGCCTGCCCGCCGCGTCTTCGTCGGCGCCGGGCCCCTCGCCAATGACCATCACCAGGGGCTGTTCGGCCCCCTCGCCGGGAACGGCCGTGCGCCGGCCGGCGGAAAGGCCGCAGAGGGAGCAGGCTGCAACTTCCGCGGCTACGGCTTCTAGGGAGTCTAGTTCCGCTGAGCTCGGCTCTTGCGAGTCCGGCTCTTCGACCATGTAGGCCAGGGGCAGGCTTGAGTTTTTCTTTCGGGCGTGTCCGTCCCTTCGGGCATGACTGTCGCTTCGCGCGTGTCCGTCACGTAAATAATCGGCGGCGAGATCCAGGAAGTCTACAATGGCGGTCTTTTCTTCCTCTGGCATAGGGTCTATAATACAGTATGGATAGAATTTACGATATGCACATCCACATGTGGTCAGGCGGTGATCCGGATGGGCTAATCGAAAGATTCAATACTGCTGGTGTCTACGGGGGTGCGGTTTTTTCCGAGCCGCCGCCGGAGATGAAGATGGGGCATACAGCCGCAGGCGAGCAGCGCATGGATCAGGTTTTGTCCTTCTGCGAAAAGTACGGCGAAAGGCTTTTCCCCGTGTTCTGGATACACCCGGATGAAAAGGGGGCCCTTTCCCTGGTCAAAAGGGCGGCGGATAAGGGCATACGGGGCTTTAAGATTATCTGCAACAGTTACTACGTCTATGAAAGCAAATCCATGGAGCTGATCCACTGCATTGCCCAGGCGGGGCTTCCAATATGCTTTCATTCGGGCATACTCTGGACTCCAGGAGTTTCCGGGGACTTTAACCGCCCCCTTAACTGGGAAAGGCTAATCGAAGTGCCGAAGCTGCGTTTCTCCATGGCCCACTGTAGCTGGCCCTGGTACGATGAATGCCTGGCCCTTTACGGCAAGTTTCTGTATCTGTCGGGCAGGGAGGACTTTAGCTGTGAAATGTACCTTGACCTGACCCCCGGCACCCCTCCATCCTACAGGAGGGATCTTTTGACGAAACTGCTTACAACAGGTTATGATATTGAAAACCATATAATGTTCGGCGTTGACACGGATGCCGCCAACTACAGCGTTGAATGGGCTCAAAAATGGATGAAGCTGGACAATGAGATCTACGATGAGCTGGGCATTGGAAAAGAGACAAGGGAAAAGATCTACGCATTAAATATGCTTAGATTTTTTGGCATAAGCGGTGAAAAGCACCGTTACATGCCAAAGACATACGATGACAGTTAACAGTTAACAGGTAACAAGTAACAAGTAACAGGAGGAGTTTAGTATGATGCAGTTTTATTTTATGTCGATTGCTTTGAACGTTCTGGCGGGCTATATACTCTTTGCCGGGGACGATGCGGCGGAATGCTCCTGCGGTTTTTCTTTCAAAAGTGAAACCGTAAAGCTTGTGGTGGGTATACTTGCGCTTGTAACAGGGTTAATGAAGATCCTCATGCCGGTCAATATTCCGGTGCTTGGGGACATTGTCCCTGCGGCGGCCGGCATACTCTGCGGGCTTGTTCTATTGGTAGAGTACTATAAAATCCGCGCTACATCGGCAATCCAGGAAGAGAATAACAGCGTGGGAAAATTCCAGGTTTTCCTTTTAACCAACAAGAAGGTCCTGGGAGCTTTGGCCATGCTCTCCGCCGTCCTTCACTTTATGTTCCCATATGCGATGCTTCTTTAGTTAAAAGCGCATTCTGGCTTTAAGACCTATATCAAGGCCCCAGTATCCGGCCCCGGCATCAAAGGGGTTGATAAAGCTAATGCCGGTAAATATATTGCTGCCTATGCCGCCAATAAGGACCGTGTTCTCTCCCCTCATGCCGCTGATGTGCCGGAAGGAGCCCAGGACAGAGAAATCCAGCCTGTCGCTGGGCGAGAGTGTCAGATTGGCGCCCCCGTCCAGGTATTGGCCGTAGCGGAACTCGCCTGAAAAAATTCGCATCCCAAAGAGATGATCGTCCCGGTCATTGCCGAAAACCAGGGGGGTATAGCGGATATTTATCCCTGCGCCCAGGAACTCCGAAAATCTTGCTGAAAGGGAGAGCCCCGGCGTAAGGATGTACCAGTCCTGAATATAACGAATCCCGGGGCCGTAGATGGGGATTTTTGGAATGTTAGGAGTCCAGGTCTGGCCGGGGAGTATATTGCCGTTATCGTCGGTTGGCAGATACTGGATGAAGCCGTCTTCCGCCATCCAGTTAAAGTGCATGTAGGAAAACTCCCCAAAGAATCTGAGCGCAAGAAAACTGGAAAGCATAAAGGAATAACCAAGGGAAACGTCCGTTAAAACGGCGCTTTGGGTATTGGCATCGTGCTGGGAGTAATTGGTGAGCCTGTCATTATCCATGTACTGCCAGTCCCGGTCTTCCATTATGCCTGTTCTCATGGGAACGCCGAACTTGGCGGAGGCGGCTGCGCTAAAGCCGCTGCCCCGAAAAGGGTCACTGGGACCGACATCCGCCGCCATGCCCACGTAGAAAAGGGGTTTTAGATCCCAAAGGAGCTCGCTTATGCGTTGATCCCTGTCCCGGTACTTGAAAAGAATTTCTTCTCCCTGGCCCCAAATGGTACCGGCAAGGGGTGAAACGGAAAAACTCAATGGTTCGTTTGCGGCTGCCGTAGGCATAAATGCCGCCGGCATGAAAGCCGTTGAAAGGCAAAGCCCGGACATGATGACCAAGGCATTAAATCTCTTTATAATGAACATTGTATGAGGATACGTTTTTCCAGCGTATATATTCAAGCCCTTTCCCTGATACTGTTCATATTCCTGCTCTTATTTTCCGGCTGCCGCCGAACCCAGGAGGAGCAGCCCCTGCGTCCCCAGGCCACCCATCCATTGGCCAGGGACTACATAGGCTTTGCGGTGATCAACGCCTCCTTTGTGCACCTTTTGAGCGAACCGGGCCCCGATGGCATTTCCCAGGCCTACCTTAGGCGGGGAACCGTACTGCACATAGTCGAGCGGCGGCAGATCATCAACCGGGAAATCACGGAGATCTGGATCCTGGCGGAAAACCAGGGGGACGGACAACGGAGCGACGGGAGTTTTCCCAGGGGCTGGCTTGCGGAATCCCTGGTGGAAATTTACGACAGCGAATCCCGTGCGAACACCGCCGCAAGAAGCATGCTCAGGTGATGCTTTTCTCCAACGGTGAAACCGACGGTTTAGCCGATGTCTTAACCGAGACCTCCGAGAGCAGGAAGCAGGCGGCGCAGCAGAGCATCAATAGGCTCCCGGCGGCGCAGGCGGCCCCGTAGCGGTAGGCTCCGGCGGCCCGGTAAATGTAAAGGGGCAGGGTTTCCCAGCCCTCCATGCCCAGCATCATCACGGCGTTAAGTTCCCCCAGGCTCAGGGCGGCGGCAAAGCCCCAGGCCGAGCGTATGCGCTTTAGGGAGAGTGGGATGGCGATTGTAAAGAGGGAGCGAAGGGGGCCCGCGCCAAGGTTGGCGGCGGCGTCCATGATCTTCGCCGGAAGGGAGCGGAAGCCCTCTGAAATGGAGTTAAAGGCGAAAGGCAGGGCGATTACCGCGTGTAGCAGCACCAAAACCCAGGGAGCGCGGGCAAAACTCCTGCCGTAAAGGACCATCCAGCCCAGGCCCAGGACAATTCCCGATGAAATCAGGGGGGCAGCGGCAAAAAATTTCAGTAAATTTGCCCAGGAATCTGCAAAAAGGCCCTGAATACCTGAGCATTTCCCCAATTTTCCGCGTATTCCGCGCATTGCGCGTATTCCGCCGCGCATTTCCAGGGAAGCTGCGGCCCCAATGGCAAGAAAACAGGCCGTAGTGGCGGAAAGAAAGGCCAAAAGCAGGGATCGAAATAGGGCGGGCAGGCTACTATCCCCCAAACTGCTCCACCATCTGACAGAGAAAAACTGCCCCGCCCCCCGGCTGGGCCTTTCCAAAAGGCTTTCAACAACTATGGAAAGAAGGGGCCCCAGGATAAAGACCGCCAGAAAAAGGCCGTAGGCAAGCATCAGGACAAGGCCGGCGGGGGAACGTTTCTCCCTGAAACCAGTATCCTGTATATCCGTTTTGATCGCCCTGGATCTCCTACTGAAAAAAACATAGGCCAAAAATACGAGAACCGCGATAAGGGTTTCTGCAAGGGCCAGGGCCCCGGCGTTCTGGTAGTTCAAAAAGATCCTGGCGTGCCGGAATATTTCCACGGCCAGGGTCGTGGAGGCCGGCCCCCCGCCCAGAACCAGTACCACGGCAAAACTGGTAAAGCTGTAAAGAAAAACCAAAAGGGCCGCCGACATGATTGCCGGAAAGGCAAGGGGCAGCACCACCGTCAGGGCCCGCATCAGTGGCGAGGCTCCCAGGTTCGCCGCCGCCGGGCCGTAGGCCATCTTTGCCCTGGCCATTCCGTCCCCGGCAAGGCGTATGACCAGGGGGAAATTCAAAAAACCGTGGGCCAGGACTATGGCCTCTGGCCTGTACAGGATGCGCAGTGGCTCCATGCCCGGAAAAAGGGCGATAAACTGGTTAAGCCAGCCCGCATTCCCCCAGAAAAGCACAAAACCCAGAACCACCAGGATCGAAGGCATGGCAAAGGGGATGGCCGAAACGCTGCGCAGAAGGGGCCGGGAATGGCCCAGGAACCAGGCCCCGGGGAGCCCTATTGCCAGCGAGACCAATACGCTGAAAAAGGCCTGCTTTAGTGTAAAAAGCGTTATGGCCGGGAGGCTGCGGTTCTCCCAGACGCTTAAAAGCCCCCCGCCAAAGGCACTGCCCAGAGCGGCCCCATAGGGCAGGATGAAGACAAAAAGCACCGCCGCCAGGCATGGCAGCGCCAGTAAGAGCTTTACACGGAACATCACCGCATCATTAAAGCGGCCCAGGCGTTAAGTTCGGCTTCGGTGGCGGGGGCGGGGAAAAGTGGCCTGTCGGCGCGGTGGTTAATGGAGAAGGAGTCCGGCAGGGGGATATCTATGACCGGGTACATCCAGTTGGTCAGGGGGATTATCTCCTGAAAGGCCGGGCTGAGCATAAAGTCCAGAAAGAGCCGGGCATTGTCCCTGTTCCTGGCCGAGCGCAAAAGGCCCGCAGCCTCGATCTGAATGGGATGGCCCTGCTCAAACATGGCCGCTCGGTACCTGTCCGTGTCCTCGTACTCCAGATGGTATCCGGGGCTGCTGGTATAGGAAAGCACCATGGGCGCTTCCCCCCGCGTAAAGAGGCCGTAGGCGGCGCTCCAGCCCCCGGTGATGGTGAGGATCGAAGGCTGCAGCCGCCGCCAGTAATCCTGCCAGCCGTCTCCGTAAATCTCCATGACCCAGCCGAAAAAGCCCAGGCCCGGGCTTGATGTCCGGGGGTCAATCAGGATAAGGCTGGAGGCAAAACGGGGATTGCACAGCTCTTCCAGGCTGCGGGGGGGCTGATTTAGGGCCTCAGAGTCGTAAACGATGGCAAAATAGCCGTGATCCATGGGAATAAGGCGAAATTCCTCATCTAAAATGAGTTCCGGCAGGATATTTTCGTATCCGGCGGGCCTGTAGCCCTGCAAAAGCCCAGAATCCAGGATGCGCGGCGCCAAATTCTGGTCGACCCCCAGGATTATATCCGCTCCGGAGTCCGCCCCCTCGGCCAGAAGCCGCGAAAATATCTCCCCGCTGTCCCCGTGGCTGACCCAGCTTATACTTATGCCGGTTTTTTCCTGGAAAACCCTGGAAACTTCCGGCCCCGGCCCCCATTCGGAGACAAAGGAGTCGTAGGTCCAGATCACAAGCTGCGAGTCGTCGGCACGCTTGCAAGAGACAGAAAGAGAAAAGATAACAAGTAACAGGTAACAGGTAAGTTTCATGAGTGTTCCCTCCGCCGGCATTACCCGGATCAGGTTCAACGGGTTTGATCTCAGGCGTCGCGTCGGCGCGGCACCACCCCGGTCTGATTGGCTTAATTTTAACGAAAAAACGAAAAAACTGTCAATATTAATTGCCAAAATCCATTGACAAAATATTAAAAAAAGTGATATAATCGTGGCAATGTAGAAGGCCTGTTTCCGCTTAATTGGGAGGGTTTTTTCCGTATCGGAGCGGTTTTTTACTATAACAAGGTATTTAGAACAAGGAGAATTTCTATGAAAAAGCATTTCTTATTCGGATTGCTGGCAGTCTTACTGGCATTTGGCTTGGTATTTACAGGCTGTGACAGCGGTTCCGGTGGTTCTTCTGGCGGAGGAGACGGACGTATAACCGAGACCCGTTCATTCGAAGGCACTGACGACCAGGGCAGAGTGATAGTGGTCACCCTGATCCGCACCGCCGGAAACGGGCCATTTAACCCCGCCAACGGTAATGAGTACACCATTACCCTGGACGGCCAGCAGATTTCCAGCGGCACCATAACCGTTGACAATCAGGACATCCTTTTCTGGCCCAGCGGCGGCGGCGCAAGCTTCCCCGGCACCATAATCGGTAACTTCCTTAGCATCCCCGCCATCCCTTACAACGGCGGTACCATCAGAGGCTTTAGCCTAGAGGCCAAGGCCGGCACCGGCGGCGGCCCCAATTTTATTACCTATACGATTGTACAGGAAAATGGCGTCAATGATACTACTACAACTGATGGAATAACTATCACCTTTGACGCAACGAGAGATCTAGAGAGGGAGTTAAACGACTTTTTGGCCAGCGGCATCAGGCTTACCCAGGGCAGCGGCTTTGCGGTTCTTGATCTGGACAGCCTGGTTCAGGATACTACCAATCCAGAAGAATGGGAAATAGATGTCCTTTCAGTTGCTCCTGCGGGCCTTGTGTTTTTCTCCATCACCCATAGAAACGTTGATCCCACTCCCCAACCCCTTGTTGTTTACCATCAAGATGTGGATTTGATAGAGATTGATGATGTAAAGACCGACGGCACTGCAAATGTTACAACAAGCACGTATATAGACTTTGAGTTTGATACAGGTGAAGCTCCAGCCACTTTCACCCAGAATGATATAGTTTTTTCCTATCCTTCTACCGGTGCCGCAGCATTTACGCCGAGGCTCTCTACCTCTGCAAACCCAAACCCATATGTGGATCCGAATAATTCAGATACTTGGCGCCTGGATATTGCAAGCGTCGCCGAGCAGGGGACTGTAAATATTTTCATCAACAAGGCAGGTTATGACCCCGTAACACCGGGAGCAACGATCAACAAGGCCAGGCGGACCCTTGAGCTATACGAGACTGACGGTACTACTGCCTATGTGCCTGATCTTACTACGCCCGTTGGGGTGAATTTCCCGACAATAGGGATACATGTCATTGATGGCGCCGGTATTGATACCGGCTTTAGCGGCAGTGCAACCGTGACGATCAGCGGGGCCACAGAGTCTCCCAACGGAAGCTTCGGCACGGTCTATGCCCTTGCCCCGGATCTGGCTCTTACAGGGCGCTCTACCGAACTTACCATTCTGCAGTACAACATGGGGAACGCCATAGCCGTGGAATTCCTGGAGGGTGTGGGTTATATTAACCTACGGCTCGCCACTGCAACCGACGGCCAGAATAGTACTCAGGCTGCAAGCGATATTACCTTTAGAGTGCACGGTGTCGAGGGCCTTGTCTCCGATACCTTCGCGCCTATATCGTTGATTGGCAGGGCGGGTGTTGCCAGCCTTAAGGTTACCACGGATGCAGTAGCTGGCCCTATTAATGCTACTTCAACTACCCCGGTAGCTTTTGCCACGCGGCCAGAGGTTACCCTGCTTGACAGGTTTGGAAACGTAGCCAATTTCACTGTTGCCCCTGGTGCTGCAAACCAGGGCGTTAGGATTACGCTTGTTTCAACGCCTGCGGGAGAGCTTACCGGTACTGGTGCCTATATAACACCTTCTCAGGTTAGTGGTGTCCGTGTAACCGCTGGACTTATGGAATTAACAAGCGCTACAGCTCTGACTCTGCTTTATAATACTGAAGATACTGATGTCACAAGCGCCAATATAACGCTGACTTTCACATTTTCTACTGACATAACAAACGCGACCACCACTGCTGCTACTGCCTTAACGGTCCAGCAGACTTTAACTGCGACTGAATAAGCGCAGGTTTTAGCGAGTTATGCGGGGCCGTCCAACAGGACGGCCCCTTTTTTTGTGGCTGGCGGGGGGAAAAGCTTTTGCTTGTCATTTCCCTTTTCTGCTGGTAAAATAGCTGTCAGACAAGGAGGTTTCTATGAAAAAGCATTTACTGGCCCTGGCCCTGCTTTTGGCATTTGGTCTGGTTTTTTTTGGCTGCGGCGGCGATGACGGGGAGGGCGGCTCAGGTTCTGGCGGTTCGTCTTCAGTCACTCGTGAATATCCTGGAACGGATGCCCAGCACAGGAATGTTGTGGTCAGGATCATTCGCACTAGCCAGGCAGAAAGGTCCTTTGAGCCCGCCACCAACGATTTTTACACCATCGGCATGGAAGGCAGGTTGGTTTCCAATGGCAGAATAGCCGTTGATGGCACTGCCATCTACTTCTACCCGGCCGGAAGCAACAGCTACTTCCCCGGTACCGTCAATGGTCCCGTCCTTGAAATCCCCCGGATCCCTCTGGAAGACGGTTATGCGATCCTGGATGTTTCACCCAGATCCCGCGGCGAAACGGGAATTGGTCCCGGCTGGGGTGATCTGCCGGACTGGTGGCAGCGTCTTCCGCCGGATGGCTCTTTGCCGCCCAACTGGTGGCTTCAGACGCCCTAAACCAGGCCCAACTGCCCGCAGGCTCCGCCAATGGCCCGGCCTTTTCCGGCTCTGCGGGTAACGTTCAGCGAATGGCTTTCCAGAGCGGCGGCAAAGGCGGCGATCTCCTTTTGGCCTGGCGGGCGCAGGGGCTGGCCCTGGAAACAAAGGCCATCCACGGGGTTCCAGGGGATAAGGTTGACCAGCACCTTAAGGCCGCAGGCAAAGTCCGCTGCGGCCAGGGCGTCCTTGGCCCCTGTGTTGATCCCGCCCAGCAGTACCATTTCCAGGGTAATGCGGCGCTTTCTTTTCTTCTGATAGTTTAATAGGGCTTTTTTAAGCAGGGGCAGGGGATTTTCGCTGCTTGCGGGCATCAGCTCCTCGCGCAGTTCCTGGCGGCCTGTGTTTAACGAAAGGGCCAGGCGCAGATCCGGCCCGGCAGAGGCCAGCTCGTCTATGCCGCCGGCGATGCCGCAGCTTGAAATGGTTATCCGTCGTTTTGAAATATTAAGGCCATCGGCCTCTGTAAAAAAGTCAATGGCGCTTCTTAACTCCCCCAGATTCAAAAGCGGTTCCCCCATGCCCATGACTACAATGTGGGAAATTTCCTTTTCCAAAAGGCGTAACTGTAAAAACTGGGCGGCTATTTCAGCGGCGCTAAGGTTCCGCTTAAAGCCCAGCTTGCCGGTCTTGCAGAAAACGCAGCCCATGGCACAGCCGGCCTGGCTGGAAAGGCAGGCGGTTTTGCGGCCAGCCCCGTCGTTTAGAATCACCGCCTCGATTACGGCCCCGTCAGAAAGGTCCAGGGCCATTTTTACAGTTCCGTCAGGGTCTTGCAGTTCGCTTTTTTTCGTGCAGGCGTAAAGCCGGTACTTTTCTTCCAGTTCCTTTCGCATAAGGGCCGGAAGATTTCTCATTTCGTTAAAGCTCTGCGCGCCGGAGCAGATCCATTGATGGATCTGCTTGGCCCGCCAGTCCGGGTAGGGGAGCAGGGCGGCCAGCTCTTTTAACTTAAGCCCGGCCAGGGCTGGCTTAGTGTCCATGGAGATTAACTTTTCATTTTTTCCAGTAACTCTGCGATGGAGGAGTTTCTTATGCCATGGCGCTGAAATTCTTCCAGGGTATCCACGGCGGCCCGCTTTTCGCCCTTTGCGTAAAGGCAATTTGCAAGTTCAAGGTAAAGTCGGGGGTTGCGGGGGTCTTGCTGGACAAGGCGCTTTAGGGATTCAACGGCCTCATCGTAGCGGCCCTGGATCTTGGCCAGGATTGCCAGGCCCAGTACGGCGTAGGTGTCAAACTCCACGTTCAGGGCCCGCTGGTAGTACTCGGCGGCCTTGTCGAACTCCGTAAGGCTCCGGTAGGCATCCGCCGCCCTTGTCAGGATCACCTTGTTGCGGGGGTCCTGGTCAAGGATGCGGTTCCAGTACTCCAGGGAACGGGCCTGCTGGTTAAGGCCCCGGTAGCAGTCGGCCAGGCCGAAAAGGGCGTAGAAGTTATGGGTTTCCCGTTTAAGGGCCATCTCGAAAAGGGAAATACCGTCCTGAAAGGTTTTAAGTTTCCGGTGACAGTTGCCTATGGAGGTCAGTACGCGGATGTCAACATTTTCCTTGTCGCGCTCCAGCATTCTTTCCCAATAGGAAAGAGCTTCCTGGTATTCCTTAAAGTCGTAGTGCAGGTGTCCAAGGCCAATAATGGCATAGGCGTTGTTGGCTTCCATTTCCAGAACCTGCTGGTATACTTCCTTGGAATTTTCGTAGTCCCGGACTTTACGGTAGGCATCGGCCACACGGGTAAGGACGGTAATGTTCCTGTCATCGTGGGCCAGGTACTGCTCCCAGATCTCTATGGCCGTGTGAAACTGATTCAGGGCCTTGTAGCAGTCGGCCAGGCCAAAAAGGGCATAGTTATTGCCGGGGTGATGGGCCAGGCAGCGCTGGTAGTAATGCACGGCGCTGCGAAAGTTGCCCTGCTTGCGGATGGCGTCTCCCATTCCCACAAGGGCGTAATTGTTGTTTACATCAAGCGCCAGAATCTTGTTAAAACACTCAATGCCATCTGCGAGCCTGTTGTCTCTAATGTACTGATAGCCCCTTTTGGAAAGGTCGGAAATAATATTTTTTTCTTGATCCTCGACTTCCAAAATTTCAATGTTACGCAGGGTTTCTTCTTCGCTGTTCATTGATCTAAACTCCCTTCATCCTGTATCAGGTTTTGTATGACTGTGGCCAGCTGCATAATGATCGGTTCCGCCTTTTTGTGGTCAGGGGCGATCCAGTACATCTTAAGGGCATCAAGGGGCCTGCCCTTTTTATTGTAATGATCGCCCACACGGACCAATCCATGGGAAAAACCGGTGGTTAAATAGATTCTTCTTGCCCCTTCGATGTCGCCTGATTCAAAAAGCATATTAGCCTTGCGGTTAAGAATGGCTTTTTGCGAACCGTCTACGGGCGGGCGGGCCGTGGTCTTGATAAAGGTGTTCTCGCCCTGCACTTTCTCGAAAATGCTTTTAAAATCCATTTTTTCCTTCCCGTTTCTTACATAGATAATATATAAAAAATCTCTATTATTGTCAAATTTTCTTCAAAAATAAGGTGAAAAAATCCACCACCGATCGCCCAAATTCCCTGGAACTCTCCAAAACCAGGGCCGAGTCCAGCGGCCGAGAATCGGTGTTTAAGGCTTCCTCCCTGGGCCGGTGCAAAAGCAGGCGGGAACCAGGGGCCATCAGGGGCGAAAAAGCTATGGAGTTAAGCAGCTCCCGTTTATGCCTGTAGGGGAAGGGCGGATCGCAGAAAATCAGGTCAAAAGTCCTCGAACCTTCGGTTCGTTTGGCCCTTTTAACGTAGCGTTCCACCGGCATGAACCTGCATTTTATACGAAGCGGGGATATTTTTACATTTTCCAAAAGGGTCTTTCTTTTTAAAATGTCCATTTCCACTGCCTCTACATAACTGGCCCCACGGGAGGCGGCTTCCAGGGCTATTATTCCCGATCCCGAAAACAGGTCCAAAAAACTCTTTCCCCCCAGGTCTCCAAGCACGGCAAAAACCGATTCCCTCATCCTGTCCATGGATGGCCGGATATTATCTCCGCTTACCTTTACCTGCCTGGACAGCAGTATCCCGCCGGTTATCCTCATGGCCTTGCCTAAAAGGCTTTTAGGAGTTCGGTAAGTTCGTCGGTGCTGACTACGGGGAGACCGTTTGAGCTTGAACCGGCGGAGCTGCTAAGGCTAAGGGCGGTTTTCCGCCTGTCCTGGCTGTTTGCAAGAAATTCCGTCACCTTTGCCTTGACTTCTGGAATTTCCCGGATGGAGATGTCTCCCTCGTGCAAGAGCAGCTCTTCCATGGCAAGGGAAAACAGGCCTTCCGCCTCGGAAAACTGGTCAAGGAGTTCCTCCCTGTCGATAAGGCGGCTGCTCCCCTGGAGCTGGCCCAGGAGGATTCTCATCCGGTCATCTACAAAGGCTATGTCGTCCAATAGCTTCTCTAAAAAGAGCTCCGGATCGGCATCCAGAACAAGGCTATCCCGGATGATCCGGAGCCGCGTTTCAAGGAGAAAAATACTGTCTTCAAAATTGACTATTTTATTCATACTCCTACTATCGGTTTCCTTTTGCCCTTGTATAATCCATATAAAGTCTATATAATCCTCTTACCTCTTTGTCCATTTGTCAAGAAGAAATGGACCAATTTTGTCCGTAAGGAGGACCTATGCGTCAGTACGAGCTTATGGTGATTTTCCCCCTGGAAGATGACCAGCACAAGGCAGGCCGGGAACAACTTTTAACCGACCTTGGAAACAACGGAGTCGAGATCGATAAAACCGATGAAGTCGGGGATCGGGATCTGACATACGAGATTAAAAAAAGAAAGCGCGGAAAGTACGTTCTTTTTACCATCAAGGCGGATCCGGCGAAAATTGCCAACATGGACCGGATTTTTAAGCTAAACGGAAACATTTTGAAGTACCTCTTTGTAAATGTTGAAGGCCAGAAAACCGAAAGTAGGGGCAAAAATGGCTGACATTAACCGTGTTGTCCTTGTCGGGCGCCTGACAAGGGACGCTGAGCTTAAATACACCAGCGGCGGCCAGGCGGTATGCAAATTTTCCATTGCCATTAACCGGCGCCGTAAAAACGGGGATCAGTGGGAGGACGAGGCGAACTTCTTTGACATAGTCCTTTGGGGCCGTCAGGGAGAGGCCTTGAACCAGTATCTTCTTAAGGGCAAGCAGGTGGGCGTTGAAGGCGAGCTTCGCCAGGATCGCTGGCAGCAGGACGGCCAGAACCGCTCCAAGATAGAAATTGTGGCCAACAATATCCAGCTCCTTGGCAGCGGCACAGGGGGCGCTGCGGCGGCCAACTACGGCCCTTCATCAGAGTCCTATCAGAGCGAGCGCGAAGGCGGCTCAGCGGCGCCGGATGCACCCGGTACGGATAAATCCGCTCCGGATGATTTCACCGATGATATTCCATTTTAACTATAACGAGGTTTTATATGTCTGACGAAAAATACGCGGAAAACAACGAGCGCCCGCCAAGGGACCGGGGCCACGACAGGGGCATGGATGCCCAGATGGAAGGCCGGGACGGTGAGGGCCGAGGCAAGGGCAAGGTTTTTTTCAAGAAGAAGATCTGCAAGTTCTGCATTCAAAAGCTAAGGATTGATTACAAGGACGCGGACACCCTGCGCCGCTTTATAACCGAGCGGGGAAAGATCCTTCCCAGGCGGATTACCGGGACCTGCGCCAAGCATCAGCGCGCCCTGGCTCTGGCAATCAAGCGGGCCAGGATCATCGCCCTTCTCCCCTTTGTGGCTGACTAAAGGAGCTTAAACATGAAAGTTATTTTGAACAAAGATCTTAATCCCCTGGGAGAAGAGGGAGACGTAAAGGAAGTCGCCAAAGGTTACGCCAGGAATTTTCTCTTTCCCCGTGGTATTGCCCTGCCGTACAACGAAAGAACGGTAAGGCTGTTCGAGAGCCGCCGGGAAGAAATTGAAAGGCGCAAAATCCAAAAGCGCGGCAGTGCGGCGGAGCTTAAGGGTAAGCTGGAAAGTCTGAGCTTGAGTTTAAGCATGCCCGCCGGCCCCAACGGAAAACTCTACGGAGCCGTTACCAGCCAGACCGTGGCCGATGAGCTTGCAAAACAGGGATACCAGATTGAGCGGAAAAGGATCGAGCTTCCCGCTGCCAATATCAAGAGTATTGGCAAGTACAAGATCACGGTAAAGCTCTACGAAAACGCCGTCGCGGAACTGGCCCTGGAAGTGCTGGGCCAGGAGATAAAGACCGAAGCCCGCAAGGCCCCTCCATCCAGGCCCCCCCGAAGGGGCCGGGACGCCGGCCGGGAACAGCCTGCGGAAGCCGCCGAGCCAACGGCCGCCGAGCCAACGGCCGCCGAGCCAACGGCCGCCGAGCCGGCAACCGCCGAACCGGCCGCCGCGCCGGAGCCTGAGGCGAAAGTAGAGACGGCCCCCAGCCCAGAGCTCAGCGATGCCGGCCCAGACGAAGGATAGGATCCCGCCCCACAACGACGATGCCGAAAGGGCGGTAATCGGCGCAATGCTTATCGACGAGCATGCCGTAAGCCTGGTTCAGCAGTACATCAGGCCGGAGGATTTTTACTCCCACCGTCACCGCAGGATCTGCGAGGCCGTCCTGGCCCTTTTTAACAGGGGGACAAGGGCGGACCTTTTGACCCTGTCCGGGGAGCTTGAGAAATCAGGCAAGCTGGAGGAATCCGGCGGAATTGACTACGTGGCCTCCCTGACTCACGCCGTACCTTCCAGTGCCAATGCGGAGTACTATGCCCAGATTGTACAAAACTGTTCCCTGCGCCGCCTTTTGATTCAGCTTTCCGGCGAAACAGGCGCTAGGGCCTTTGATGAAACCCTAGAACCGCGCCAGCTTCTGGAGGAAATCCAGCAGAAGCTCTTCCTTTTAAGCGACCCAAGCCGGATCTTCAGCTATAAAAAGGCTGAAAACATAGTAAAAAATGTGGCCAACTACCTCGATGAAATGTATAAAAACCGGACGGAATTTACCGGTATTCCCTCCGGCTTTTACGACCTGGACAAGATCACAAGCGGCTTTCAGAACGCGGAGCTGATCATCATAGGCGCCCGGCCGGGCATGGGAAAAACCGCAATCGCCCTGTCCATGGCTGCCAATATCAGCATACGCCAGAAAAGGCCGGCGGCATTTTTTTCCCTGGAAATGTCCCATCAGTCCCTGATGATCCGGCTCCTTTCCGCCGAGGCGAAAATTGACTCCCGCAAGCTTAAAACGGGCTTTTTTGACCGCTCGGATTTCGACAAGATCTTTGGTGTCATGGAGCTTGCCCACACCGCCCCCCTTTTTATTGTGGATACACCACGTATGACCATGATGAATATCCGCTCCATGGCCAGGATGTTAAAGGTTCAGGAAAAGGTGGAGATCATTTTTATTGATTATATCGGGCTAATTACCTCGGAAAACGCCAATCTGCCCCGCTGGGAGCATATTTCCGATGTTTCCATGTCCCTAAAGAGCCTTGCCCGCGAGCTGGACATACCGGTGGTGGCCCTTTCTCAGCTAAGCCGGAATGCGGAGCGGAATGCGGAGCAACTGAAGAGCCCCAGCCTGGCGGATCTTCGGGAATCCGGCTCCATTGAGCAGGATGCGGATATGGTCATGTTTTTATACAGGGACAGGGAACTGGACAAAACCCTGGAAGAGCAGTCAAAAGAAGAAGGCCAGCAGGTTCGTCTAACGCTGGCAAAAAACCGGAACGGGGAAGTTGGCAACATTGATCTTTTATTCTTAAAGAGATTTACGAAGTTTGTCTCCTTTACGGATGAGCAACCTTGAATTATAATATTAAAGGGAGTAAATATGGCCTTTATAGACGATTACGATTTTGAGCATTTGAAAAACGAGGCGGAAAACCTGGTTCTAAAAGACCTGGGCCGCCAGCTGGAAGCTTTTCCCGAACCACTGTGCAAATGTAACGATTGCGTCCTGGATATGGCTGCCATGGCTCTGAACACGGTAAAACCCCTTTACCGGGTATCCCTTTTGGGCAGTCTTTACACCGCCAGCGCCATGGATCAGAAGGCCTATGGCTCCAGCGTCCGGGAGGCGGTTTTTGGCGCCATTGAAAAGGTTCGCAAGAACCCAAGCCATGACCCGGAAGCCCCGCCGCCGCCGCCAGAGGAATAGCTAACAGTTACCTGGGTTTTGGGCTTTTTTTAATGCTTTCCGGAAAAAGAATCGTGAAAACTTCGGCGGCGTTTTCGACAAAGTGTACGCTCAGTGCCTTTTTGATCTCGGAATCCAGTTCTTCCCAGTCTTCCCTGTTGTCCGCCGGGAGCAGCAGTTCCGTCATGCCGTTTCTGATTCCCGCCAGGAGCTTTTCCTTGAGCCCGCCAACGGGGAGTACCCGGCCGGTCAGGGTTAGTTCCCCGGTCATGACGAAGCCGCCTTTGGGCGGGACCTGGCAGAGGGTTGAGAACAGGGAGGCGGCCAGGGTTATGCCCGCCGACGGGCCGTCTTTGGGGATTGCGCCCTCGGGGACATGGATGTGAAAGTCGGTTTTCCCCATGTCCTTGCCAAGAAAGTTGTAGACCTCCTGGACGCTTCTAAGGTAGGAAAGGGCAATTCTGGCGCTTTCCTTCATCACGTCTCCCAGGTTGCCTGTTATTATACATTCTCCGCTGCCCTCGTGGCGTATTGATTCCACCGGCAGCATGGTACCCCCGGTTTCCGTCCAGGCCAGGCCGTAGGAAACCCCCGTGCGGGCCTCTTTAAAGACCACATCGTTTTTATATTTGCGCCTGCCAAGGAGCTTCTCTAAACTTTCGCGGCGGACTGTCTTTTTAAAGGTCTCTATGGGTTTGCCCTCATCCTTGCCGTAGTCCCTGTTCACGGCGGCCCTGGCAATGCGGCGAATGCAGCGGGCTATTTCCCGTTCCAGGCCGCGAACCCCGCTTTCCATGGTCCAGTGGCGTACAATGTCCAGTATCGCCTCGTCCTTGAATACGATTTTTGCCCTGGCAAGGCCGTTCTGCTCCAGTTCCTTTGGAACCAGGTATTTTTGGGCAATGGCCAGCTTTTCGTTTTCCCCGTAACCGGGGATTTCGATTATTTCCATGCGATCCAAAAGGGGGTAGGGGATGGAGTGCAGTGAATTGGCGGTGGTGATAAATAGCACCTTGGAAAGATCGTAGGGGACTTCCAGGTAATGATCGGTAAAGGTGGAATTCTGCTCCGGGTCCAGGACCTCAAGCAGGGCCGAGGCGGGATCTCCGCGGAAATCGCTTGAAAGTTTGTCTATTTCGTCCAAAAGGAACACGGGGTTCATGGTTGTGGCCTTTCGCATGGACTGGATGATCTTGCCGGGCAGGGCGCCCACGTAGGTTTTCCTGTGTCCCCGTATTTCCGCCTCGTCTCGCACCCCGCCGAGGGATATCCGCACGAACTTGCGGCCAAGGGCCCTGGCCACGGATTTGCCCAGGCTGGTCTTGCCTGTTCCGGGGGGCCCCACGAAGCAGAGTATCGGGCCCTTGATGGCGGTGGGGAGTTCCTCCGGCTCAAAGGTATGGGTGCATAGGGTTCTTACGGCTATGTACTCGATGATCCTTTCCTTGGCCTTCTTCATCTCATAGTGATCTTCGTTTAGTATCCTTTCGGCCTCGCCAAGATCCGATGAATCGGCGGAGTATTCACTCCAGGGAAGGTCGTTTATCCATTCCAGGTATCCACGCAGTACGCCGGCCTCTGGGGAAAAGGGCTGGAGCTTTCTGAGCCTGGCGATTTCCTTGCGGGCCTTGGCCATAACTTCCTCGGAGCATTTGCGCTCCTCTATGCTCCGCTCAAGTTCGGCAAATTCGTCCTCGGTCTTGTCCTTGCCCAGCTCCTTGTTTATCTCTTTAAGCTGCTCTTGCAGTATGTACTCACGCTGGTTTCTGTCCATCCGGCTTTTTACTTTGCCGGAAATGTTTTTCTGGATGCCGAAGATCTCGTTTTCCATCTCCAGAAATTCAAGGAGCTTCTCTAACCTGTTTACCGGCTCCGCGATGCGGAGAAGCTCGATCTTCTTCTCGGCCTTTATTGACATGATATTGGCGATGATATTCACCAGCCTTTCGGCGTTTTCGGTTTTTTCCACGGCAGAGAGGATCTCGGTGCCGATCTTTTTTGACAGTTCCGCATACTGTACAAATGACCTCTGCACGGTGCGCATCAGGGCGGTGATTTCCTGAATCGCCTCTTCATCCTCCGGCCTGGCGTCCGCTGCCCTAAGGGGTTCTATTTTGGCTAAAGTTGAATCCTTCTTCGGCGGGCTGACAAGAGTGGCCCGGTATTCCCCCTGTAAAACCACCCGGAAGGTATTGTCCGGCAGCCTTAAGTTTTGGATGATACGAACCACTGTCCCGGCTTCCCAGGTCTCCGCCGGCATGACATCCGTGCCGGGCTCCTGGGCCTTTTGGCATACGGCAAAGAGCCGCAGATCCTTGCGCAAAGCTTCTTCCAGGGCTTTGATGCCGGACTTGTAGGTAACGTAAACGGACATCATGGTCTGGGGAAAGATCACCAGTTCTCTTAACGGAAGAAGGGGGAACTCTTCAAGTCCCTGCTTTTTAAGAGTTTTGGAAGCGCTAAAGGGCAGCATAGCGGTTTACGCGCTCTTCTGGAGGGTGTGGATCTCCGGGGGTTCGGATTTTATCACGGTGTCCTGGGTGATAATTACCTGTTTGTGTCCCTCGATCGAGGGGATTTCAAACATGATGTCGGTCATGAGCTTTTCAACTATGGCCCTAAGTCCCCTGGCGCCGGTCTTCTGCTTTATGGCTGTGTCGGCAATGGCGTCAATGGCCCCCTCGGTAAACTCAAGCTTAACATCGTCAATGGCCATGGAAGCCTTGTACTGCTTGACAATGGCGTTTTTGGGCTCGGTGATAATCCGCTTAAGGTCTTCCCGCCTTAGCTCTTCCAGGCTTACGGTGATGGGAAGCCTGCCTATAAATTCGGGGATCATCCCAAAGTGAATCAGGTCGTCGGGGTGCATGGCGTCGTAAAGTTCTTTTAAGTTTTTTCCGGTACGCTCAACGGTGCCCGAGCCGAAACCCAGCGGGTGCTGCACCACCCGGCGCTCGATGAGCTTATCCAGGCCCACGAAGGCGCCGCCGCAGATAAAGAGAATGTCCGTGGTATCAATGCGGATCATCTCCTGGTTCGGATGCTTACGGCCTCCCTGGGGCGGGACTGCCGCCACGGTTCCCTCGATTATCTTTAAGAGGGCCTGCTGCACGCCTTCCCCGGAAACGTCCCGTGTTATGGAGACATTTTCCCCCTTGCGGGCGATCTTGTCGATTTCGTCAATGTAAACAATGCCCCGTTCGGCGGCGGCGATATTCCCGCCGGCGTTCTGGATCAGTTTAAGAAGTATGTTTTCCACGTCCTCGCCCACGTAACCGGCTTCGGTAAGGGTGGTGGCGTCAACAATGGCAAAGGGGACTTTAAGCTTTTTTGCCAGGGTTTTTGCAAGCAGGGTTTTCCCGGTCCCCGTTGGGCCGATAAGCAGTACGTTGGATTTTTCAATTTCCACATCATCATGCTCTTTTACGGGGTTGGCAATGCGCTTGTAGTGGTTGTAAACCGCCACGGAAAGGGCCTTTTTCGCCGCATCCTGGCCGATGCAGAAAAGGTCCAGGTAGTCTTTTATGTCTCTGGGTGTTGGGATATCCCCGGTAAACTGGTTGGAAAGTTCGTTGTCCTCCTCGCAGAGGATCTTTCGGCAGACCTCAACACATTCATCGCAGATGAAAACATCCTTGGGGCCGGCAATGAGCCTTCTGGCCATGTCCGCGCTTTTTCCGCAGAAAGAACATGTCCGGTCAAAATCGTTGTTTCCGTTACGAAGTTTTGCCATTTTTCTCCCTCGTTAATATCGCGTCCGCCGCACCATACGCAACTGCGTCTTCGGCGGACAGATAAAAATCCCTTTCCATATCTTCGGCTATACGCTCCGGATCCTTGCCCGTATGTTTCGCAAAATAATTTATAGTAAGTTTTTTTAGCCTTATAATTTCCTTTGATTGAATCCCGATGTCTCTTGCCTGACCCTGGGCGCCGCCCCAGGGCTGGTGGATAAGCACCCTGGAAGAGGGAAGCATGGAACGCTTGCCCGCAGTCCCGGCGGCAAGGATCAGGGCCGCCATGCTGGCAGCCTGTCCCAGGCAGATGGTCTGGATATCACTTTTAAGATACTGCATTGTATCGTAAATTGCCAGCCCGGCGGTAACAGAGCCCCCAGGGGAATTTATGTAAAGGTTGATGTCTTTTTCGGTGTCCTGGCCGTCCAGAAAGAGCAGCTGGGCTACAACTAGGTCGGCGCTAAGATCGTTGATCTGTCCGTCCAGAAAAACTATGCGATCTTTAAGGAGCCGGGAATAAATATCGTAGGAGCGTTCCCCCATGCCGGTCTGTTCAACCACGATGGGGACAAGGGTGTTCATGTTTTCTTCCATACCTAATAATCTACCCATTTTTCTCTGCCAGGTCTATATAATTAGTCTTTTTTCCGGTTTTTAGGGTGTTTTTTTCAAAAAGAATGTCAAAGAGCTTACGTTCCTTAAGGTCTTCTGTAAGAAGATTCCTCATCCGATCTTCCCCGTAGTACTTTTTTACCTCTTCAAGATCAGAGCCGGTTTCCTCCGCCATCCTTTCAAGATCCTTTTCCAGATCTTCCGCCGAGACTTCAAGTTTCAGTTCTTCAATCATGGTTTCCACAATCAGCCTGGAATGGAGGGATTTTTCAGCTTCGCCCCTCCAGCTTTCAATGATCTTTTCGGCTTGCGGCCCCATCATGTTGAAAAGGCCTTCGGCGTCCGTGTTAAAGCGCATGGCCATATTCCGCCAGCGGGAGTCCAGCTCCAGGCGTACCATGGATTCGGGTATCTCCACCGGGGTATTTTCCATGAGCTTTTCCAAAAGCTTGTCTGTTTTTAGGTTCAAAAGCCTGCGTTCAAGGTCCTTTTCCAGGCGCTTGCGGATGCTGTTTTTCAGATCCTCCAGGGTTTTGAACTTTTCATCCACATCCTGGGCCAGATCATCGTTCAGATCGGGGAGTTTTTTGACTTTCAGGGCAGTAAGGCTTACTTTTAGTTTTTTTATCTGCCCTGGGAAACTTTCATCATCGGCAGCATAGGTCTTACTGAACTCCTTTGTTTCCCCCTTTTTCATGCCTGCGATTTCATCGTCAAATTTGTAGGCATTTTGACCACTGCCAAGGGTAAAGCTAAAGTCCTTTCTTTCGCCGCCGCTTAAAACTGCGCCTGAGTCGTCCATCTCCCAGTAATCTATGGTCACAACATCGCCTTTTGCGGCGCTTTCACCATCATTTTTGTCTAAAACTATGGAATTTCTATCCCGGATCACCTCAAGTTCCCTGGAAATATCCTCTTCGCTTATGCTCACATTGGGAATTTCCACTTCAAGACCCTCAGATTTTCCTACTTTGACGCTGGGAAGCACGTCATAGACCACTGAAAACACCAAATCAGTGTCAAAATCCAGTTTTGGCTCGTCTTTTAACTCCGGTCTGCAGTAGGGTAGGGGGCGATTTTCCCTGGGAAGGCTCTCATCTTCAAAAATTTCCCCCAGAGCCTTCTCAATTACCTTGCCCAGGGTCTCGTCTTTCAGGGCTTCGGCGAATTTGCGTTCCAGTACCTCTCTGGGCACCTTTCCCTTGCGGAAGCCGGGGAGCTGGACAGATTTGGTATAGTTTGAAAGGAGATCGTCATATTCGGCCCGGAGATCCTCTTTTCCGACTGTAACGCTCAAGTTTACGCTGGATTTTTCCAGCCTGGTAATTTCCTTTGTAGTGGTCACTTATATCCTCTTAAAGACGTTGAATCCTGCGAGAGAAGGGACTTGAACCCTTATGCCTAGGGCACTAGATCCTAAGTCTAGCGTGTCTGCCAGTTCCACCACTCTCGCCTGGGCATTTTTTAGTTTATAAGAGGCTGGGATAGATGTCAATGTTCCTGATTTATTGATATTTTTTTATTTTCTTCTTTTCAAAGCACTGTTTTTATGTTATGATAGCTTACTTTTTTTCACGGAGGTATAATGTGAGAAAGCTATTAACTATTTTCGCGGCTGCACTTTTAGTAAGTGTAATTTTAGTGGGCTGCCAGAGACGGGGTACCGGAGAATTAATCGGTATTGCCATGCCTGAAACCCATGTTGAGCGCTGGGTCAAGGACGGCAACCAACTGCGGGACTCTGCTGTAAGGAGAGGTTACCGGGCGGAAGTTCAGTGGGCTGATGCCAACCAGGCGGTTCAGAATCAGCAGATTCAGAGTTTCATTACCCAGGGAGCCAAAGGGCTGGTTATCGGCAACATCAATGACGGTGTTGGTTCGGTAGTCTTAGAGGCCGCCAGGGAAGGAATTGCCATTGTCGCCTACGACAGGATCATTCAGAACTCTACTGATTACGATTATTTCCTTACCTTTAACAACTTTAAAGTCGGTGTGCTTCAGGCTGAAAGCCTTGTAGCGGGAATGAATCTGGATGCCGCCACCTCGGCAAACCCCAGACTTATCACCCTTTTCGCGGGATCCCCCACCGATGCCAACGCCTTCTTCTTCTATGACGGCGCCATGAGCGTTCTTAATCCCTATGTTGACAGGGGTGTGCTCAGGGTCATCGGCCCCTATCCCAGGACATCAGCCGACAGGGCCAACTTCCAGCGCATCGCCACCGAGAACTGGATGGCCCCCATTGCCCGCGCCCGCATGGACAACCTGCTTACCAACGAGGCCCGCGATGTGACCTTGAATGCGGTACTGGCTCCCAATGACACTCTGGCACGCGCCATCATCGAAGCCCTTATTGCCGATGCCAAGTACGCCAACAACCTGCCGGTGGTTTCCGGTCAGGACGCCGAGTTCGATTCCATGATGTCAATCAGGAACGGCCAGCAGTACAGCACGGTATTCAAAGACACCGCTCTCTTGGCCGATGCAGCAATCTTACTGCTTGATCAGGTCCTAAAGGGCGAAGCGATTAACATCCCCGGCGCGGAGCTTGCCACAGGCGCTCTTCGCGAGATTGGTAATACCGGTACAGGTTATGTGCAGGCCTACCTTCTGGATCCCATTCTTGTCACAAGTGACAATATCAGGGTTCCGGTGGATGCCGGCTTCTTCACATCTGCCCAGGCAGCGCAGCTGCGCTAGTTAAGTCTAAGACTTCTCACGAAGGCACGGAGGCACGGATCTTATTAATTTCGCTCTGCGTCTCCGCGTCTTTGCGTGAGGTTTTTTGGGAAAATTATGAGCAATTACATCCTAGAAATAGAAAAGCTGACAAAAGAGTTTCCCGGGGTTAAGGCCCTTGATAATGTCAGCTTAAAGATCAGGAAAGGGGAAATCCATTCCATCTGCGGGGAAAACGGCGCGGGGAAATCCACCCTGATGAGCTGCATCTCCGGGGTTTACCCCAGCGGTTCTTACGATGGCAATGTCTCGTTCAAGGGCCGAAAGACCAACTACTCCAGCGTCAAGGACAGCGAGAGAGAGGGCCTGGCCATTATTCACCAGGAGCTGGCCTTAAGCCCCTATCTTTCAATTTACGAAAATATGTTCCTGGGGCACATGAAGACAAAGTTCGGCATTATCAACTGGAATAAATATATTAAAGAATCAAAGAAATACCTGGATATAGTAGGGCTTAACGAGCAGCCGGAAACGGTGGTAAGCAAGCTGGGTGTGGGCAAGCAGCAGCTTGTGGAAATTGCCCGTGCCCTTTCCAAAAACGCGGAGCTGCTTATACTGGATGAACCAACATCTTCGCTTAACGATGATGAAAGCGAAAAACTCCTTCAACTTCTTTTGGAATTCAAGGCGCAGGGGATAACCCTGGTGATGATTTCCCATAAACTTAACGAGGTTTTAAAGGTCGCCGATACCGTGACCATAATAAGGGACGGCAAATCCATCAGCAGCTACGATGTCAAGGAAGACAATCTTACCGAGGAAATGATAATCAAGGACATGGTCGGCCGCGACCTTACCCAGCGCTTCCCCGAGCGGGTTTCCTCGCCGGGTGAGACTGTGATGGAGGTAAAAAACTGGACGGTCTACCATCCAGAGTATCACAGCATAAAAGTTGTAAACAATGTTTCCTTTTACCTGCGCAAGGGGGAGGTTCTGGCCTTCTGCGGTCCCATGGGGGCCGGCCGTACGGAGCTTATGATGAGTATCTTCGGAAGATCCTACGGCTTTCGCAGTGAGGGCGAGCTTAAAATTAACGGAAAGGAATATGTTTTAAACAGCGCCCAGGCGGCCATTGAATCGGGACTGGGTTATATTTCCGAGGACCGCAAGAGCCTTGGCCTTGTTTTGATCCAGGATATAAAAACCAACATCGCCCATTCCAGTTTAAAAAAGCTTTCCCGCTTTGGGATAATGAACGGCCAAAATGAAATCAGGGCGGCTGAGCGCTTTCGCAAAGAGCTTAATATCAGAACGCCCTCGGTGGACCAGCTTGTGCGGAACCTTTCCGGCGGCAATCAGCAGAAGGTCGTGGTAAGCAAGAGCCTTTTGGCGGACCCTGGAATTTTCATCGTTGACGAGCCTACCAGGGGCATTGATGTCGGCGCGAAAACCGAGATCTACGGGATACTAAACGGCCTGATTGCCGCCGGAAAGAGCATTATTATGATCAGCTCAGAACTTCCTGAGGCTCTGGGCATGGCGGATCGCATTTACGTTATGAACGAGGGCAGGATAAAAGGCGAGCTGACAAAAGAAGAGGCTAGCCAGGAAAAGATCATGCAACTGGCGTTAGTTGGATAAAGGAGAAACCATGGGCGACAAGATCATTCATTATTCCGATCTAAGGACACTGTTAAAAAACAATGTTCGTAAATATTCAATGTTTATCATGCTGGCCTTGATCATGCTGATATTTGCCCCCCTGACCAACTGGACGAATTTTAGTCCGCGAAATTTTACCAATATATTTTTCCAGTACAGTTATGTATTGTTTCTTGCCATTGGCATGGTACAGGTAATTATCGTCCGGGGAATTGACCTTTCGGTGGGTTCGGCCTGCGCTCTTGTAGGCGCCTTAAGCGCCATGATTTACAACACGGGTGTCGGGATGCCAATTACGGTTATTGCCTCCATCGCAATAGGCGTTGTTATCGGCGCCTACCAGGGCGTCTGGATCGCCTACGCCAGGCTGCCGGCCTTTATTGTGACTCTTGCCGGGATGCTCATGTTCCGGGGGCTTACCTATATTGTCACAAACGTAAACCCCATAAGTTTACGTGACATGGGTTATTCACGCCTTGCCACCGGCACCCTGGACGAGATGCTGGGCATTGGCAGGGTTGGCCCCTACTTCCCCATGTCCTTTGTACTGGTTTTCCTGGTACTGGTTCTCTTTTTTGCCGCAGAGATTATAGGCCGCCGGGCAAAAATCGCAAATGAATTTGAGGTTGTCCCCCGCTCCCTGTTTATAGGAAAGCTTATCCTGGTCAGCGTTTTGGCCCTGGCCCTTGCCGAGCGTTTTGCCAGCTTCCGGGGCCTTCCCATAGTGGTTATTGTGCTGGGCGTTACGATTTTTGTTTTCAATTTTCTGCTTAACAACACCGTTTTGGGCCGCTATATCTATGCGGTGGGCGGGAATGACCGCTCGGCAAAGCTGTCCGGCATCAACTCCGAGCTTGTCACCTTTATCGTGTTCTGCATCATGGGCGGCCTTATGGGCCTTGCGGCGGTGGTTTTCACCGGCTACATGAACAGCGCCCTGCCCCAGTCCGGCAACCTTTTTGAGCTGGACGCCATTGCAGCCTGCTACATCGGCGGTGTTTCCGCAGGCGGCGGTATCGGCACGGTGGTGGGAGTAATTGTCGGCGGCCTTGTAATGGGCGCGATAAACAACGGGATGTTGCTGATGAACCTTGGTACCCACCACCAGCACGTCGTAAAGGCCCTGATTCTGCTTCTGGCGGTTTTCTACGACATATACACCCGCCGCAAGGCCGGACTGGGTTAATTTGGCATTGCCTTACTTTAGATACTCAGGACGCATGGTGTTTTTGACAGATGTATAGTTTTGAACCCTAAGTTCCTTGAAGATCTCCTTTTTGGGATTGCTAAGGTAATCGCTTAGGGTTTTTTCGTATAGGGAAATGGGGACCTTTGTAACCGCTACTTCGCCCTCCCGTATCCCGTGAATGTGGAACACAATGGAATTATTCTCGGTGGAAAAGTACCAGATATCCATCTCAATATCCTCGTACTGATCTTCTGCTTTGAGCTGCAGATGGTATTTTATGGCTTCAACAGCCACCGGATCATAGCCGTCCCGGATAACTGCCAGGCGCTCCGCCATTTCCGGATAACCTATAATGGCTTCCAGTGCGACGGAGTTCTTCCCAGAGGGAGCATTCTTTCTCCGGTAAAACTCCCCCCTGTCAAGTTCCGTAAAAACCTCAAAGAAAAGGTTTTTGGAAGGCCAGATGAGCGTTATTGGAAATTCAGGCTTATGCTTTTTACCGCAGCTAGGGCAGGTAAAATTCATAAAGCTGCCGTCCTGTATGGCATCCATGTTTGCCTGGACATCCAGATCAACTTCTTCAGGGGTTTCAATGTCAAAGCTGCTTTCGCAGTGGCAGGGTACTTTTCTTTTCACGATGGCTGCTCCTTTAAGCAAACTTAACGATTAGCAAGGTAAAGTATATCCCCAAAAATCGCAAAGATCATCAGGCTGGCTATGATTAACACGCCGGCGGCCTGAAAAACAGAAACAAAACGCGGATGAAGGGGTTTTCTGCGAAGCCCCTCAAAGAGGAAAAGCAGGATCATCCCCCCGTCCAGAATGGGCAGGGGCAGAAGGTTCATGATGCAAAGGGCTATGGAAATAAGGGCCAGAAAACTGGCCATGGAGCTTATGCCGCTGCCGAAGCTCTGGTTAAAGCCCTGGGTTGCCGCCTCTCCTACCATGTAGGTAATGCGTACCGGGCCGGAAACCGCGCTTGTCAGGTCAATGCCCTTGAAAAGAAGGGAAAGGCTTCTTACCGATATGGTAAAGGTCCTCCAGGTCTCCTGGGCGCCCTTTACTATAGCCCCGGCAAAGGAAAGCCGCGGGGTATGATAGCGGACAGCCTCCCAGGCCAGGCCCAGGTCGCCGCCCCCATCTTCGCCGCCGGCCAAAAGGGTGGTTTCGAGAACCTGGCCTTCACGTATGAACTCAATGTCAAAGGCCATGACACCCTCTCCAAAGGCGCTTTCTTCCAGCAGCCTGTCTTCCATCATTCTGTAAAGGGCCATTGTGTGGGGCAGCTCGCTTCCGTTAACCCGGCTTATCATGTCCCCGCTTTGCAGGCCGGCGGCCTCAGCCGCTCCGCCTTGAACGATCCTTTCGATAAGGGGATCTGTCCAGAAGTAAATGCCGATTCTGCCGGCCCCGGTGCTTCTGTCCATAAGCGGCGTCACCGAAAGCTCCAGGATTTCGCCATCCCGCTCAACCAGGATGGGAAGCTCTGTTCCGGGATTCAAGGCGATAATTTCCTGTATGTCGTGAAAGGTTTCCGTTGGCCTTCCCATTATTGAAACGATCCGGTCTCCGGTTTTAAGCCCAGCCTCGTCCGCCGGATTTGCGCTGCCGCCGACGATCTCCGAAGCAAGGACAATACGGTTCCCCAGGGTGTTTACCTCAAAGCCCCTGCCCCAGATCACCGATAAGACCAGGGCCGCGAAGATCAGGTTAAAGAGTGGGCCGGCAAGGCAGGTAAAGGCACGGCGCATGGGGCTTGCCGCATAGTAAGTTCCCTCTTCGGCTTTTTTGCCTTCCATGCTATTTTTGTAGACTGTCTCGTAGTCGGCGTCCCCTTTCATTTTGCAGTAGCCCCCCAGAGGGAAAATGCCCAGCCGGTATTCCACTTCTCCTATTTTCTTTTTGAGTATGGGCTTGCCCCAGCCAATGGAAAAGGCGTCCACCCCTATACCCATCATGCGGGCGGCGAGAAAGTGTCCCAGCTCGTGGACAAAGACTACAATTCCAAGTCCGATAAGTCCAAGGATTATCTTAATCAGCATTTACAACTCCCATTACGAATTAAGCCGGCGGCCTGCTCCCTGACCTTTTTGTCAAGGGCAAGAACGGCTTCTATCGTTAATTCTCCTTTTTCATCGCTTCGGTTCTCCTGTATAAGATACCCCACTATGCGAGGTATTTCAAGAAATGCAATTTCGCCCTCCAGAAAAGCCTCTACCGCCGCCTCATTTGCCGCGTTGTAGACGCTTGGCAAGAATGGGCCGCCGGAAAGGGCCTGGTATGCCAGCTCTAGCATGGGGAAGCGCTCCATGTCGCATTTTTCAAAGCTTAAGGAAAGGGAATCAAAGTCCAAGCTACCGTAGGCAGCAAGGCCGGAGCCTGGTTCTTCAATACGGGGCCAGTAAAGGGCGGCGGCGATTGGCTGCCTCATGTCCGGCTTTGACATTTGTGCGTAAACCGAGCCGTTCTTAAGGCGAATCATCGAGTGGACTATGCTCTGGGGATGAATTACAACCTTGATCTTTTCCGGCGGAAACCCAAAAAGCCTGGCCGCCTCAATTACTTCAAGGCCCTTGTTTGCAAGGCTTGCCGAATCCACGCTGATCTTTGGCCCCATATTCCAGGTGGGGTGGGCCAGGGCCTGCCCGGGAGTGACGGCGGCAAGTTCTTCCCTGGAATGGTTTCTAAAGGGCCCCCCGGAAGCGGTAAGGATCAGCTCATGGACATTTTCCGCTCCATGGGCATTAAGAAGACTAAAAATGGCCGAGTGCTCTGAGTCAACGGGTATAAGGGGGAGGTTTTTTTTACGGGCCAATTCCAAAATCAGGGGCCCGGCCATAACGACGCTTTCCTTGTTGGCCAGGGCCAGGGCCGAACCGGCTTCCAAAACCGCTATTGAAGGCTCAAGCCCGGCGGCCCCGGAAATGCCGTTAACCGTTATATCCGCGCCGGATGAGGCTATGGCGTCAAGGAGTCCATCCCTTCCAAGCACAGTCCGGGCCTGGGGGAATTCCTCTTTTATTTTTTCAAGTGCGGCGGCATTTTTATGGGCCGTAAAAAGCACCGGCTGGAAATGCTCGGGGGAATCTCGCAGTACATCCAGGCTGCTTTTGCCGATGGAGCCTGTCGCGCCAAGAACAGCCGCCTTTTTTTTCATTGGCTAAAAAGCAAAAGGTACATAAAGTAATAAACCGGCGCGGCCAGGGCCACAGAATCAACTGAATCCAGGGCGCCGCCGCGGCCCATTATTTTAGCGCCGGAATCGCTGACCCCCACGCTGCGTTTAATGGCCGACTCAGCCAGGTCGCCAATGGTGGCGGCAAGCCCGGCAACAAGGCCCAATAGCGCTCCGGCTGGAAGCGATGGCATTAGAGTAGAGCTAAAGGCAGAGGGGATAAAGAGCGCTGCGGCAATTCCGCTTAATACTGAAAAGAAAAGACCGCCGATAAAACCAGCGATGCTTTTGTTGGGGCTTGCCGCCACAAAGCCCCGGTTGCCGCTCCCCCAGAGGTTTCCGGCGGCCCAGGCGGCGGAGTCATTCAATAGAACTACCAGAAAGAAAATAAGAATTACCATGCTGGCCTCGCCAAAGGCCGCCAGCCGGATGGCCCAGGCCAGAAAGAGCCCCGGATAGATCATTACCGCGAAACCGGCCGTAACCCGTCCTATGGAAGCGTTAAGGTTTTCCTTTTTCATAAAGACAAGTGAAAACAAAAGCCAGCTGGCGGCCAGGATAAAGGTGCCAGCTACGATATGTTTTGGAAAATCGAAGCAGACAATCAGGATCCAGACTGCGGGGAAAAGGGCCCCAAAGACGAGCGATTCGGCTGCGGAAATATGCAGGTTTTTTTTGGCCAGAATATTCCTGAATTCAAGGGCGCTCAGGATGGAAAAAACCAAAAGCGTCAGATTAAGTAGTAAATGGTTGTAATGGGGGAAAAGCAAAATCAGCGAAAGCAGCAGGGGGAATCCAACAAAAAAAACCAAAAACCGCTGTACGATTTTCTTCATAATGCCCTCCCAGGCAATACCTCCACCGGTATAGCTCCATAGCGGCGTTCCCTATTAGTGTAGGATTGAACTGCCTCGGCAAGGTCTTCCCCTGTCCAGTCGGGCCAGAGCTTGCCGGAAAAATAGTACTCCGCGTAAGCGGCCTCCCAAAGGAGGAAATTGCTGCTGCGAATTTCCCCTGCGGTCCTAATCACAAGATCCGGGTCCGGAACATCAGGATTGTCAAGGTGTTCCTCTATTGCCCTTTCGTTTATTTCTTCCGTAGTTATACCCCTTGCCAGCAGTTTTTTTACCGCCCGGACTATTTCGTCCCTGCCGCCGTAATTCAGGGCCAGGATTACCTGCAGACAATCGAAATCCTTTGTAGCAAGGCAGATATCATCCAGTTCCTCAAGAACATCTTTTGGCAGACCTTCGCGGCTGCCGGCATGGCGCACCCTGATGCGGTTTTCCAGGCAAAAGTTTAGTTCCTTTCTTAGAAATTGCTTTATCAGTCCCATAAGAAAACCCACTTCTGCGGCGGCGCGCTTCCAGTTCTCGGTAGAGAAAGTGTAAAGGGTAAGGTAGGAAAGACCCATGTCAGAAGCGGCCTTGACAATTCGTTTGGCGGCCGCAAGCCCTTCCTCGTGGCCTTTCTTGCGGAGCTCTCCTCGTTTTTTGGCCCAGCGGCCGTTTCCGTCCATGATAATGCCAATATGTCGAGGACTGCCCTTTCGACTAAAGTCCTTTCGACCAAAATCGGTCAAACCTCCATGATCTCCTTTTCTTTCTCCTCCAGAACCTGGTTGATTTTTCCAATATAGTTATCCGTCAGTTTCTGAAGTTCATCAGAGAATTTGCTTTCCTCGTCTTCGCTGATCTTGCTGTCTTTTAGTTGTTTTTTTAACTCCTCATTGCCGTCTCTGCGAATGTTTCTTACGGCTACCCGGCTTTGCTCGGCGTTGCCCTTGGCCAGCTTGACCAGTTCTTTGCGCCGCTCCTCGGTCAGGGGAGGAATTGAAATCCGGATGACCTTGCCGTCGTTGGAAGGATTCAGGGAGAGTTCTGAGCTGTGAATGGCTTTTTCGATTTCTCCGATAAGGGCCTTGTCCCAGGGCTGAATGACGATCAGCCTGGCCTCCGGTACGGAGATGTTAGCCACCTGGTTAATAGGGGACTTTTCTCCGTAGGCATCAACGCGGAGCTTATCGAAAATGGCGGCACTTGCCCTGCCGGTTCTAAGGGCGGAAAAACCATCTTTTAGATTAATTATGGTTTTTTTCATCCGTTCTTCGGCGGAAGATATAGTATCGCTCATTTTATTCGCCCACTCTAAAATAGACATATTCAATGAGCTTTAAGTTTACAGAAAGGCGCTTATTAATGTCCGCAATGGCCTGGGTAACAGTCATTTTTTCGTCCTTTACATAACCCTGATCCATAAAGCAGATCTCTTTTAGGAATTTGGCGACCTTGCCTTTAAGGATATTGTCTATCACATTGGCCGGTTTGCCCTGCATTTTTTCATCCTGCTCCATCTGCTTGCGGAAAATTTCTTCCTGCTCCTTAAGCCAGCCCTGGTCGATCTTGCTCTGGTCCAGGGCCTTTGGGTTAAAGGCCGCCACATGCAGGGCCAGGTTAAAGGCGAAGGTCTTTACCTCCTCGTTGGCAAAAGCGGCGGGATCCTCCGAGCCTAATTTCACCACAACGCCAATGGCCCCGTCTCCGTGAATGTAACTGCAAAGATATTCCCCGGCGGCGGCCTTGATCGTCTTGATCCGCTTAAGGCCCATGTTCTCCCGGATCTTCGCGGCCAGTTCTGAAACCATGCCGTTAAGTTCGTCGTTGACTTCCGAATAGCCCTTCTCTAAAACACATTCCGCCACAGCCGCGCCCAGGGCAATAAAGTCGGGGTTGCGGGCCACAAAGTCTGTCTCCGAGACCAGCTCCACCAAAGCGGCTGCCGAGCCGGAGGTACCTGAGTCTTTTATCTTTATGGTTATAGTTCCCGCATTGGTGGCCCGGCCGGAACGGTTCTCTACCGCCGCAAGGCCCTTTTCCTTTAATACCCGCTCGGCTTTGGCAAAGTCCCCTCCGGTCTCTTTTAACGCGTTTTTACATTCCATAATGCCCGCGCCGGTTTTTTCCCGAAGGGTCTTTACATCGTTCGCGCTTATCTCAGACATCTTTATTCCTCCCCATAGGCTTTGTCGATGGCCACCGAAATTTCATCATCTTCATCCTCTTCTTCCGCTTCGGCCTCAACTTCTTTGCTGGCAGTCTGCTCCGCCGCCGCCGCATAGGTAGCGATGTCAATTTCCTGATCCTCTTCCTTGACAGAGGCATCGGAGAGCAGATCTTCCATGCTCTCGTCTTCCGCATCAAGGTTTTCGATGATCCTAAGGCCCACCTCGTTGTCCGCCTCAATTACCGCGTTTGCAATTATCTGGGTGAAAAGGGTGATAGCGCGAATGGCATCATCGTTTCCCGGAATGGGGTAGTCGATACCATCGGGATTGCAGTTGGTATCCACCACTGCAACGATGGGGATGCCCATGCGCTGGGCCTCGGCCACGGCAATGGCTTCCATCCTGGTATCAATTATAAAGAGTATGCCAGGAAGCTCCTTCATCTCTTTTATGCCGCCCAGGTTCTTTGTGAGCTTTGCACGCTCCTTGCCCAGGGCCGCTATTTCTTTCTTTGTAAGATTTTCAAAGGTTCCGTCCACTTCCATTTTCTCAAGCTTCTTTAACCTGAGCAGCGATTTTTTGATTGTAACAAAGTTGGTGAGCATGCCTCCCAGCCAGCGGTTGTTCACGTAGAACATTCCGCAGCGTTCGGCTTCCTTCAGAACAGCCTGCTGAGCCTGCTTCTTTGTCCCGACAAAGAGCACCGTCTTGCCCGAAGAGATAACCTTTCGTACCGCTTCGTAGGCGTCTTTGATCGCCTGGATGGTTTTTTGCAGATCAATAATGTGAATCCCATTCCGTTCCGCGAAGATGAATCTTTTCATACGCGGATCCCAGCGCTTTACCTGGTGCCCAAAGTGCACGCCTGATTCCAACAGGCTCTTCATGGTAACTACCGCCAAAGTCTCCTCCCGCCTCCGGATCATTGTCCAGAGTACCGTCCCTGTATCTCATCACCCGCCAGGGGGCGATGGAAATTTGCTAAAAACCTTCGGTTTTTAGCTTGGCAGTTTTGGCATAGCCAAAACTGCACCTCAATTGATCAAAGACCCTAAAAAGGGTATTTGTTGTCTTTTAATATTTCATAAATTTCCCTTAGTGGCAAGCCTACAATGGAAGAGTAGGAGCCCTGGATGGAGCTTATAAAACAGGAGGCCAGGCCCTGAATCCTGTAGGCCCCGGCGACCCCTTCCCATTCGCCGGTATCCAGGTACCACTGGATTTCCTTTTTGCTCATGACCGCGAATGTAACAGTGCTGAGTACCGAGCGGCAGCCGATCGTTTTCCTGCGGCCATTGTAAAGGGCTATGGCAGTGATTACCTGGTGGCTTTGGCCCTGGAAGGTCCTGAGCATACGCTCGGCCTCCAGGCGATCCGCCGCCTTGGCGTAGATCTTTCCGTCCAGGCTGATTAGGGTGTCGGCCCCCAGTACCCAAAGAGGCGGCTCGTCTTTAAGAGATTCTACGATTTTGCCTGCCTTCCTGATCGCCAGCTCTTCGGCCATGGCTCTGGGGTCTTGGCCTTCTGCAAAGCTCTCGTTTATATTGGCAGGCATACAGCTAAAGGGCAGGCCCAGGAGCTTTAAGTATTCCTGCCGTTGGGGGGAAGATGAAGCTAGGATTATTGGTTCCATGTCTTGAGTTTAGCAGTGTTCAACAAAGGAGTACAGCTATTCATCGAAAAGCTCCGCGATCTCCTTCTTGTACATTTTCGTTATCACATGGCGCTTGTAGTCCTGCTTGCCCGAAAGTTCCACCCCAGGCTGAAAGGCTTTTGGCACCACAACTGAGCGGTAGATCATCTCGAATCCGCGGAAACCGGTTTTTTTGTTTACCTGCATGACAATTTCCGACTGGATCAGTTTCCGTATTTCAGGAAGCTTTACAAGATTTTCAAAATCCTCATAGGAAATGGAGTTTTCTTTTGCATATGTTTCAATGCGTTCAAAATTGGGTACTACCAGAGCCGCCAGATACTTCTGATCCTGACCAAGCACTATGGCGTGATCGATATACTCTGAATCGCGGATCTTGTCCTCTATGGGAGCCGGTTCAAGGTTTTCACCGCCAAGAAGGACAATGGTGTCTTTCGCGCGCCCGGTGATCTTAAACTCGCCCTTTCTTGTTCTCATTCCAATGTCACCGGTGTCCAGCCAGCCTTCGCTGTCAATTACTTTTTTTGTTTCTTCGGGCTTTTTATAGTAGCCCTTCATAATCTGGGGGCCGCGGGCGCAGACAAGCCCTTTTTTCCCTGCAGGCAGCTCCATGCCGGTTTCCGGATCACGGATGATCATTTCCATGTTTACCCAGCAGGGCCCAATGGTTTCCCGGACAGGCCTGTGTCTGTTTCGGACAGCCAAAACCGGAGCGGCCTCGGTAATGCCGTATCCCTCCAGGACCACAATTCCAGCGGCGGCAAAAAATTTATCCACGGCACCGGGCAATGCTGCGCCGCCGGAAATACCGGCTCTAAGGCGTCCGCCCAGCTTGGCCTGTATCTTGCGGAACACCAAAAGGTTTCCAAGCAAGCGCAGGGGAGTCAAGAGCAAAAAGGGAATAATCGAAACAAGCATGTCAAAGGGCACAATACGCAGCCTGAAATGCGGCATTCTGCCCAAAAGCATGTCTTTGAAGAGCTGGTGGGCGGTGCCTACCGCTACAAAAAAATTAAAAAGGCCCTTTTTTATTTTACTTCCAGAGGCAACATTGCGGTAAATACCCGCGCGCACTGCCTCCCACAGCCGGGGAACCGCCGGAAGCCACTGGGGCTTTATGGCGGCGCAGTCTTCCAGCATGACTTTCCCAATAGGTTTGGAATAGGCTACAGCTCCGGCCCTGTGAAATGCGACATAGTTAATTGTACGTTCAAAGGAATGCCAAACGGGTAATACGGCAAGGTATTTGTCCCCATGCCTGTTATCAACCATCCTGTAAGCATTGGCGGACTGATTCAGTATATTCCCGTGAGAAAGCATAACTCCCTTGGGCTCCCCGGTAGTCCCCGAGGTAAAGATGATGGTAGCAATGTCGTCGCTCTGGCCCTTTTCAATCTCCGCCTCGATGGAGGCATCGCTTCCCTGGGCGCTAAGGGCCTTTCCCTTTTCCATGATGTCCCGGTAGCCATGTAAAGTGATACCGCTTAAATCCGCCTGATACCTGGCTTTGTCAAAATCATTATCAATGATGATAAACATTTTAAGCTGGGGCATCTGGCTTTTTAGGGGCAGAATTTTCGCCATTTGGGCCTCGTTTTCCAATACCGCGGCAGAGCAGTCTCCAAAGGAAAGGATATAGGCAAGCTCGGCAGCCATTGAGTCACAGCCCCTCGGAACATCCACAGCCCCCAGGCAGTGCAGGGCAAAGGATGTTATATGCCATTCTTTGCGGTTATCCGAAATAAAACCTATATGATCGCCGCGTTTTATCCCGATTTCACGCAGTCCGGCGGCATAGGCCAGGATCTCGCGGTACATTTCAGTATAGCTGGTGGGTTTGAAATCCCCTCCGCCTTCTCTGCTGTACTGGGCAACAAAATCCGGGTTTTCCCTTAAATTTTTTTGAATAATTCCTGGTAAAGTTGTTACTTCCATGTTACTCTCACTTTTAGAATTATTTAAGTTTTTTAATTAGAGAGTCAAGGGTTTCCAGGGCCTCTGCGAACTCAGCCATCAGCACCTGATCGGATATTTTTTCAATGAGCTTTCGATTTTTGGAGTCGACTTTCTTCTGCTCCAGTTCTTCCAAAATCTCATCAATGGCCTGTGTTTTCTGGGCGGCCAGGGCCTGTCTAAGGTCGCCCAGTATAGGAAGAATATCCGCCAATGGCGGCAAAGCAGACAATGGCGGCAAAGCAGACAATGGCTTCGAAGCCGAAGGATCCTCCGTCTTTATTTGAGAAATCGCCTCCACAAGCTTCGTCAGGTCTGATATAAAGCCGCCCAGGGACTGCCGGATAAATACCATATCCTGCGCCTTACCGGCATTCTCCAGTAAGTAGGCATCATCGGATAGTTCTCTGGCGCCCAGGGAGGCAGAGGCACTTTTAAGGGCATGGACTTGGGTGCTAAAGGCCTTAAAATCAGAAGGCTTCTTGCCGGAAAGTATTTCGTCCATAAAACTTTTTAGGATAGGGAGCCGTTCTTCCGCGTCCTTTCGGAACAGGCTCAAGACCTGTAGATAACCATAAAAGCTCCCGCCGGTCATGGCTATTCCACGTTTAACATCAAGGCCTGGAATAGTTAGATTGGAGATGTTAGAAGTTGCAAGTGAAAAGTCAGTGTCCTCCTCTTTCTTCTCAACTTGAACTTCTGATTTCTCCTTTTTCTCTTCCGGTATCCACCTGGCCATGATTTCATTTAGCTTTATGATTTCAATAGGCTTGGAGAGGAAGTCGCTAAAACCTTTCTCAAAGAACATTTCCCGCATCCCGGAAACCGCGTTTGCGGTAAGCGCGACTATCGGGACATCCGTTTCAAAAGTCCGGATGTTTGCGGTGGTTTCAATGCCGTCCATTATGGGCATCATGTGGTCCATGAAAATTATGTCATACTTATTCTTTTTTACCTTCTCTATGGCTTCGGTACCGCTAAGGCAGGTATCCACCGCCGCCTGGTAGGGTTTTAAAAGGCCCTCCGCCACTTTCAGGTTAGTCGCAATGTCGTCTACAATCAAAAGCCTGGCTCCGTGGGCAGTAAAAACGGTATGGGAATCAACCACAAGGAAGCTAGCCTCATCCTTTACACCCTGGGGAATGATCGCTTTGAACACGCTGCCTTCGCCGTACACGCTTTTTACCGTTATATCGCCGCCCATTAGCCGGCAGAGGTTGCGGGAGATGGCCAGGCCCAGGCCGGTTCCTTCAACCTTAACGTTTTTAATAGAGTCAAACTGCTCGAATTCACCGAATAACCTGTCCATGTTTTCTTCACTTATCCCCACGCCGGTATCTTCCACCTCAAAAACCAAAACTATGTCGCCCTGCGCGCTCTGCGAGTCCTCCTGGGGTCTTTCTTCGGAGAAAACCTTAAAACGTACTTCCCCCTCGTTTGTATATTTCACCGCGTTGCTTAAAAGATTTAGAAGCACCTGGCGTACCCTGGTTTCATCACCAAAAAGGATCTGGGGCAAGGTACTGTCTATATCGGTAATAAAATTGAGGTGTTTTTCCATAAGACGCATTTTTATGATGATGAATACATCTTCAAGCAAGGAGGCCAGTCGGTACTCTACGGGAACTATGTCTAGCTTTCCGGATTCGATCTTTGAAAAATCCAATACGTCATTAATTATTGTTATGAGGTTTGCACCCGCCTGCTTGATTTCAGTCACATCCTCGTAAACATCAGGTGTAATATCTTTTCGAAGAATGAGTTCAGCCATGCCCAGGATGGCGTTCATGGGAGTGCGTATTTCGTGGCTTGTATTGGCGATAAAGGCGCTTTTTGCCCGGTCCGCCGCCTCTGCCCCAAAACGGGCCTTAACCAGCGAAGTGATGTCTATTAGGCTGATAAACAAGCCGGCGCTTTCCCCCATCAGCCGGTTGGAAATAATTCTAAAGTAACGGATTTCCCCGTCCAAAGGTAACTCCCAAGTCCCTTCATAAAACCCCTGGGAATTAAGGATTTCTGCGGCTTTAAGCTTTACGTCCATCTCACGAAAGATGTCCAAAAGAGGGCGGCCCAGGGCCATTTTCGGATCCTCAATGTGGGCGAATTCCGCCAAGGTCTTGCTAATATAGCTGACGCAGTACTTGCCATCCACAAGGACTATATAATCCGGCGTAGTCGAAAGCATGGTTTCAAAAGAATCTTCGGCCCTGATGGAATTTTTTATCCTGTAGGAAATAAATTGTATTACCAGGTACAAGACCAAAGAAGCAAAAAAGGCAAAGATCCAGTCAACGAACTGTTCCGAAAGGCCCATTGTTAAGGGTGCGCCTGAAAGGATCAAAAAAAGAGAAATGGTATTGGTAATAATGATAAAGAAAAGAAACCTCAAGGGGTTGAAATACATCATGGCAAGGCCGCAGATGCAGAAAAAGATCGTAAAAAACCCGGTAAAGCGGCCGCTTAAGTATGCGCCGGCGACGTATAAAAGGTAAATAAAAAAGGGAACAGTAAAAGCCGGATTAAGGATGCCCCTGGCTCTTCGGGAGAAAATAACAACTAACGCGGCAATGGAGCAGCCTGAAATCACAACCCAAATTCTATCAGCCATCCCTTCAAGGGCAAAACCAATGGAATAAAATATCGCGTAGGCAATAATGGCAAAGAGAGTCAGGTAGGTTGCTCTTTTGTGCAGTTGCTCATCTATAATACGGGAATCAGCGGCCTTATTCATTGATTTACTCTTTGCTTTATTCATTGGTGTCCGCCATTTTAAGAAAAGCGATGCCGCCTGGGGCTGCGAACTTTATTGCGCTTGGAATGATCTGCACCGTAAGGTTGGTGTCGAAAAAGACCTCCCCGTCAAGGTCCACTAAAAGCGGGCTTTCGGAGCGGATCTCAATTTTTTTGAAACGCCTTAGGAAAAAATTATTTGGGTAATCACGGAACGCGCCTTTTACATACTTTGGAATAACGCTTGCCGCCTTTAGGCTGCTTCCGCATTTAAAGAACAGGGCGTCAAGAATACCGTCATCCGGCATGGCGGTTGTAACAGGGTTCTTGTCTCCTCCGTAACAGGGGCCGTTGGCGATGTTGATGGTGCCGTAAGCTCCGCTGAAATCTTCTCCATCAATGCTTATTGTATAATGTTGATAGAGAATTTTTTTGTTGAACACAGCCATTGTGCCGCCAAGGATTAATAACATGACATAAATTAAACTGCTAAGCCGCTGGTATTTTCTGATGTTCTGGGGAAGATTGTTATTAAGCCTAACGGCGAACATGATTGCTTCTGATTCAATGCCCACTGTACAGAAGTTCATCGCATAATTGTTCCCGCAGTGGATGATGTCTGCCGGTATTGTCTGGGCACAGACCTGTAGTTTGATGTTGCGGAAGTTCTCTTTTTTATCTTCACCAAAAGCCCTGATATAGTCATTGGCGGATCCGTAGGGAATTGCGGCAAGTTCGGTATTGGGAAGTCCAACGATACCGTTAAGGCAGTCAAAGAGAATCCCGTCCCCGCCCACGGCATATACGCGGACAGTCTCATTCCCCTGATGCTCCTTTAGCCAGGTTCTTATAAGACCAATAGCGTCCCTTGAGTACCGTGAAAGCAGGATTGTGTATTCACCCCCGCCAAGATCCACGAAACAATCGTGTATCTCTTTTACAACCCTATCCTGGGTTGCCTGCACCGGAAAGGACCTGGGATTAATCACAAAAAGATGTTTCACCCCAATACTCCTTGTGAGAGACGCGGGACTCGAACCCACCACCTTTAGCTCCGGAGGCTAACGCTCTATCCAGATGAGCTAGTCTCTCTGCCCAATCCCTTCATTTGATTGGAATCTTGCGTTATTATAAAAAAAGGCAGAATGAAAAGCAAGTCCGAAGACAATGAGGAAAAACACGAGCCGATCCCGCTGGATCCCGATGCCATAATCGCGGCTCTGGAGCCCGGCGGCGTCATCAGCCGACGGCTTCCCGTCTACGAGATCCGTGAATCCCAGCTTGAGCTAATGAGAATCATCGTCCGGGGTTTTAACGAAGACGCCCTTGTGGCCGCCGAGGCCGGCACCGGGGTCGGCAAGTCCTTTGCCTACCTGCTTCCGGCCCTTGGCTATGCCGCCGACAACAAAGAACGCATAGTCATTTCCACCGCCACCATCACATTGCAGGAACAGCTTTACAGAAAGGACATTCCCCTTGTAAGTTCCGCCGTCAAAAAAAAGATCAAGACTGTTCTGGTAAAGGGCCGGGGGAACTACCTATGCCTGCGCCGCCTGCAGGGCGCCAGGGAAGAATATTTTTTTGAGAAGGAAGAGAGGGAGCAGCTGGAAAACATAATCAGCTGGGCGGAAGGCACAAAGACCGGGAGCCGCTCGGACCTTGCCTTTATGCCCGCCGATGGGCTTTGGTCAAGGATCTGCTCAGAAGCGGATAACTGCATGGGTATGCGCTGCCAGCAGAAGGAGAAATGTTTTGTTATGCTCCTTCGCAGGGAAGCATCGGAGGCCGGTGTTCTGATTGTAAACCACCACCTTCTTTTCGCTGACCTGGCGGCCCGGCGGGATGGCGCCGGTTACGAGGGGACGGTGGTGCTTCCCCCCTATACCAGGGTTATCATCGACGAGGCCCACACCGTGGAAGAAGCCGCCACCTCATTTTTTTCCAAGGAGTTCAGCCGCCTTGGCATTTACCGCCTGCTGGGCCGCCTGCACCGCCGCCGCCGCCGCAGGGAAAGCGGCCTTCTTGTCCGCCTGGGCTCGCTTTTGCCGGGGAGTAAAAACGAGGACTCTGACGATAATTTTATTGCCCAGACTGAAAAAAGTTTTGACAAGATACGAAAGGCGGCGGAAAGCCTGGACAGGGCGGCCCTGGAATTATGCGGCTACGAGGGTGCCTTTCGCCTAACGGCCAAGAGGGACGGGGAAATCACTGACAGGCTAAGCGGCGAGTTTATTGCTTTAAGAAAGCAGCTTAATTTCCTTGCCGCCTTTATACGGGAACTGCTTGAACAGCTGCCGGAGGAAAAGGACGAGGACCCCGTTGTATGGGAGATTCGCTCGGTACTGCGCAGACTGGAAACGGTGGGCTCTGTCTGCAGTTCTTTCGTTGACTACCAGGATAATCCCGGCGATGTGATGTGGATTGAGCGGCGCGGCGGAGGTGCGGGGAATAGGCATGATGGCGATCCCTGGGCGGTCTTTAATGTCAGCCCCGTTGACGTGGCCCCTTCGCTAAAAGAGGCCCTCTTTGAGCCAAACAAGACTGTGGTCTGCGTATCGGCCACTTTGACTACAGGCGGCGCCCAAAAAGATTCCTTTGACTACTGGAAAAACAGGTCGGGCTTGAACCTTGTTACAGAAAGGGAAAGCCTCTGCGGCATTTTCCCTTCGCCCTTTCCCTATCAATCCAAGGTGCTGCTGGCCGTTCCGAACGAGGCGCCGCTGCCGGCGGAGGCGGACTACGGGAAATTTGTTGACGCCGCCGCAAGCGCCCTGTCGGAAGTTTCCGGCGGCTCGGCCCTGGTGCTTTTTACCTCCTACCAGGCCTTAAAGAGCGCCTACGAGGCGGCCCGGCCGGTTTTACAGAGGCAGGGGATACGCCTTTTAAAGCAGGGCGATGACGACAGGAACCGCCTCTTGAGCAGTTTTCTGGAGGACGAAGCTTCGGTGCTTTTTGCCACCGACTCCTTCTGGGAGGGGGTGGACGCGCCCGGTGATACCCTGCGCCTTGTGATACTCTGCCGGCTGCCCTTTAAAAGCCCCAACGACCCGGTTTTCGAGGCCCGCTGCGAGGCGCTGGAAGGCCGGGGCGGAAACGCCTTTATGGAGCTTTCCCTTCCGGAGGCGGTGATGAAATTCAAGCAGGGCTTTGGCCGGCTCATGCGGCGTTCGAGCGATCGTGGGGCTGTGGTGGTTCTGGACGGGCGGCTGCTCCGCAAGCGTTACGGCGAGGTCTTTCTGCGATCCCTGCCGGAGACAAAGACCTGCTTCGGAAGCCTGGACAGTATAGTCCGGGCCGTCGAGGACTTTCTTTTTTAGATTAGAGCGGGAAACGGGAGTCGGACCCGCGACATCAACCTTGGCAAGGTTGCGCTCTACCACTGAGCTATTCCCGCAGTATATCGCCACTATAATAAGCAGCCTGGCCCCTTGTCAAGGGCTATGGCAAATGAACCGCGAAGGGACCGGAGGCCCGTAGCGGCATTAAAAAATTTCCTTGAACCGCGAAGGGATCGAACCTTCGACCCGCAGATTAAGAGTCTGCTGCTCTACCAGCTGAGCTAGCGGTCCAGATACAAAACAGGATATTGGAGATAATGGGGACTGTCAACATGATACGCGTCCGGCAGGACTCGAACCTGCTACCTCAAGATTCGAAGTCTTGCGCTCTATCCAGGTGAGCTACGAACGCTGGGGGTTTAGGGTGGATGACGGGCTTTGAACCCGCGACAACAAGATCCACAATCTTGGACTCTACCCCTGAGCTACATCCACCATAAAGCAATTTCTTCGACTTTGCCTTAAAATGCGCTTCTTGTCAACGGCTTTGAAAACCTGCTATTCTTCTTGTTGAAAAATGGGGGGCTTATGAAACTGCTTTTTATTGGCGGAACCGGTATTATCAGCGCCGCAATCAGCCGGCGGGTTTTAGAGTTGGGCTGGGAGCTCTGGCACCTTAACCGCGGGAACCGTCCGAAAGAGTCCTGGGGAGCACCGGCGGGGAAGTTCCATCAAATCAATTGCGATATTTCCGATGAGGCCGATGCCGCCGAAAAGCTGTCAGGCTTGGAATTTGACCTGGTGGCGGATTTTATTGCCTATACGCCGGATCAACTGGAGCGGGATTACCGGCTCTTTAAGGGGAAGGTAAAGCAGTTCATCTTTATCAGCTCCGCCTCGGCCTACCAGAAGCCCCTGGCATCCTGTTACGTCAGCGAGGCTACGCCCCTTGCCAATCCCTACTGGGAGTATTCCCGGCAGAAAATTGCCTGCGAGGAGTTTCTCTTAAAGGTTTACCGCGAGGAAGGTTTCCCCATTACCATTGTGCGGCCCAGCCATACCTATGACGAGCGTAAGGTTCCCCTGGGGGTGCACGGCAAAGGGGGAAGCTGGCAGGTAATCAAAAGGATCATCGACGGCAAAGCCGTGATCATCCACGGGGATGGAACTAGCCTTTGGACGATGACTTCCAGCACGGACTTTGCCAGAGCATTTACCGGACTTGCGGGAAACATCCATGCCCTGGGGGAGATCGTTCAGATCACCTCGGACGAAAGTCTTAGCTGGAATCAGATTTACCAGGCTATTGCGGATGCCCTGGGGAAGCCGCTAAAGGCGCTGCACGTGTCCAGCGAATTTCTTGCCGCCGCCGGGCCGGATTATGATTTTACCGGGGGCCTAATCGGGGATAAGGCAAATTCGGTGATTTTTGACAACAGCAAACTCAAGCGCCTTGTGCCGGACTTTTGTGCCGGTATCCGCTTTGACCAGGGGATTCGCCAAACAATCAGCCATATTTTGGCCCACCCGGAACTGCAAACAGAGGATCCTGAGTTTGATGCCTTTTGCGACAGGCTCATTGCGGTCCAAGAGCGGGCTTTACAAGAGATGATTTCCGGCTAATTTCCTTCTAATTTATCTCTAAATTCAAAGTTCCCAAAATCCGATAAATAAAGAGAATAGTACTCATTTTATTCAGTTTATAAGAGGAGTTGTTATGAAAGATACATGGAACTTTGATCGTTGCGTGACGGTTTTAACCGGTGAAATAGAACTCTTAAAGAAAATTTCAGCCACCCAGGACGAGATACGCCAGGCCGTATTCAGGCGGGAATGGTGTGATTTTGACGAAAAAACCGCCGAGGTAAAGCGCCTGGGCGAGAAATTTGCCATTTTAGAGCAAGATCGGGTCAAATTTTTTGCCTCCCTGGCCAATGAATCAGGCGCTTACGGGAACATGGAGGAAAAGCCCTTCCATGCCCTGATTATGCACCTTCCGGTAGGAGAGCGCCAGGAACTTTCGCGCCTTTACAGGGAGCTTAAAACAGAGACCATAAAAATTCAGGTCCTGGGTGATACCTTTCTGGTCTACGTTAACGAAGCAAAAAATCTGGCCGCCGCCTACCTTGAGGCGGTTTGCCCGGCAAGAGGCGGAAAACTCTACACCCGCAAGGGAGGCAGGGTTTCCCAGGATCTCCGCAGCATAGTGGTAAATAACAGTTTCTAGGAGCATAACATGACATCAACTTTCTTGGGAATTGAAATTGGCAGACGGGCGGTGGGCGCCCATCAAACGGCCCTTAATGTAACGGGTCATAATATTTCCAACCTTAGCACAGAAGGCTATTCCCGCCAGCGCGCAGAGTTTAACGACTTTGAACCCATCTTCCTGCCCGGCCTTAACCGGGCGGAAACCGCCGGCCAGATAGGGCAGGGGGTTATCATCGGGAGGATAGAACGCCTGCGGGATGAGCTTTTAGACAGGCGCATTGTCGCCCAGGCCGGGGGGGAAGGTTACTGGGGAGCACGGGATCCCTACATAAGGCATATGGAGATGATCTACCTTGAGCCCGGAGATAATTCCATAAGAAGCAAGATGGATCAGTTCTGGTACGCCTGGCAGGAACTGTCCATACATCCGGCGGATACGGCTCCCCGGATGGCCGTTCTGGAGCGGGGCAAGACCCTTATGGACGGCATACATGAACGTTACTTTGCCCTAAAAGACCTGCAAGACAGGGCCAACGAAGATATCCGCATGACTGTCAGCCAGATAAACGATCTTTCACGCCAGATTGCGGCCTTAAGCGAAACTATTCAGAAAGTAATGGCCCAGGGGGATAATCCCAACGATCTTAATGACAGGCGGGACCTTTTGGTGGACAGGCTTTCATCCCTGATAAACGTTACCACGGACAAACGGGACCCGGATGAATTCATGGTTCATGCCAACGGTATAGTTCTGGTTCAGGGCAGGATTGGCCGCCAGTTTGATCTGCGGCTGAACCCTGAAACCGGTTACCAGGATGTAATTTGGGCCGACAGCAGGCAGGACCTTGAATACCGCTCCGGGACTCACGGCGGCAGTCTTGGCGCGCTGGTGGAACTCCGGGATCAGACGATCAAACAGGAGATTCAGACCCTGGATAACATGACCATGAACTTCATCGGTCTGGTGAACGAAATCCACGAGAGAGCCTATGGCCTTAACGGCGCGACCGGGACCAAGTTTTTTTCCGAGCATCCCTTTGTTACCAACGTCAACGGCAACTATGACCGCAGCGGGGACGGGGAATTTGATTCCTCGTATATTTTCAGGGTATCGGGAACCAATACCCTTGAAAGCCGCGCCCAGGTGGGCCTTGAGGGAACAATTACCCTTTCTGCGTCCAACGGAACGCGGGAGATTCCATATTTTTCAACCGACACTGTGGCGGACATCATTACCCGGATTAACAATTCCGGCGCGGAGGTAACCGCCAGGCTTAACTGGGACGGCCGCCTTACCATGACGGCAACTCCATCGGCAAACTGGGAAAACCCGGATTTCGTTATTCGCCATATTGAAGATTCCGGCCGCTTTCTGGAAGGCTATGCGGGCTTGCTGGAGGCATCAGGAGCGGACGGCGCCTACACCTGGGGCGTGGCGGACGCGGTAAATGCCCTGCGCGGAGGGCCGGAGAGCTGGGAAGTGGCTCCCATTGCCCATCCTTCTGGATGGATAGGGATTAACAATGCCCTGTTGCTTGATCCCCTGTCGGTGGCTACAGGGTTTGGTGTTAATGGGCGGCCTGCCAATCCCGGTAACGGAGAAGCGGCCTTGGCCATCGCTTCAATCAGGAATAGCGAGGTAATGGTAGGCCAGTACAGGACCTTTGACGATTACTTCGCGGTCTCTGTGGGGAACATAGGCCTATTGGGCGAGCAGAGCAAGATTGCCCTGGAGACCCAGCGCCTTATAATGAAGCAGCTCCACGATATGCGGAAATCTGTTTCCGGAGTCAATCTTGACGAAGAACTTTCAAACATGATCAGGTACCAGCAGGCTTATTCGGCGGCGGCCAGGTTTATCACTACTGTCAATACCATGCTTGATACGATTATCAATAGAATGGGGGTGTAAAATATGAAGCGCGTTTCTACAGATATGCTTAATGCCGACACGCAGTACTATCTGCGAAGACAGGAAGACGCTCTAAGGGTTGTTAACGATCAGCTTGCCAGCGGAAACCGCATAACCCGGCTCAGGGACGATCCCCTGTCGGCTTCCCACGCGGTGCGTTATCAATCCTTCCTTGCAAGGCTTGAGCGCTTTGAACAGAACAGCCTTTTCGCAAGGGATCATTTCAGACAGGTAGACATTCAGCTTCAGCGGGGTGTGGAGGTCATGCAAAGGATCAGGGAGCTTGCGGTAACCGGGGCACACGGCACCTTTACAGCAGATGATACCCGGAACATGGGAGTGGAGGTAAACGAACTCTTAAAAGAGCTGGTTGCCATTGCCAACTCCGTCGGTCCTGACGGGAAGCAGCTCTTTGCCGGGGACAAGGCCTTTACCGAACCGTTTAGAATTGTTGAAGGCACAGTGGCCGGCGGAAGGGAGACCCTTGTGGTTAATGTGGAGTATCGCGGTGCCGGGCCTGCCAGAAGCGCGGAAATCTCAAACGGCAACTACACAGTGCTTGATATAGGGGGAGGGGAGGCCTTTTGGGCGGAAAGAATGCAGATATATTCCCAAGTCGATGCCTCTGACTGGAGAGCGGCTGAGGACGGGGCCTTCTTTATAAACGGATATGAGATATCGGTATTTACCGGGGATACACTTCCGGCCATTGTAAGTAGAATAAACGAATCCGGCGCTCCGGTTAGAGCTTCGGTGGATCCACAAAGCAGGGGGCTCATGATAACCGGAACAAACCCGCATCTTATCAAGATGGAAGACGGGCAGGGTTCCACAACCCTGCAGGATCTTGGTATAATTCAGTTTAACAACGACCCTTCAGCGCCTAACTGGTCTCCCAGCGCCCGGGTCGCGGGCGGCTCCGCCTTTGATATGGTTATACGCCTTAGGGACGCGCTTTTCCGGGGGGATACGAATTACATAGGAGGCCTGGGAATAGTCGGCATTGATCTTGCACTGGACAATATGCTGACAAGGCTTACAGACATTGGCAGCCGTCAGGAAAGGGCAATGTTTACCTGGCAAAGGCTTAACCAGGAGATTCCCAATGTAAACTCCATGCTGGCCAGGGAAGCGTCGACAGACATGGCCGAGGCCGCCATGGACCTTGGAATGATGGATTTTACCCACAGGGCGGCATTACAAACGGCGGCAAGACTTCTTCCAGTCAGTTTGCTTGATTTCCTAAGATAAGGAGTGTACTGTGAAGGTTTCTACAAAAGCATACGGCCTAATTGAGGTAGAAGAACGGCTTAAGATCACTTTTCCCTCTGGGCTTTTGGGATTTGAATCTCTAAAAGATTATGTGCTTCTTGATGCGGAGCAGGAGCCTTTTTACTGGCTCCAGTCCATTGATGAACAGCAGATTGCCTTTGTATTGATAAACCCCTTTATTTTTAGACCTGATTACGAAATGGACATCGACAACGAGGAACTTCTTCCTGCAGAAATTACAGACCCTGGAAAGGCCCTGATTTTTTCCATTGTTACGATCCCATCGGAAGGCCCAATAACTGCAAATTTACAGGGCCCCCTGATAGTGAACCGTGAAACCCGCAAGGGAGTTCAGGTTGTTTTGACCGATTCCAGATGGACAACCAAACATGACATATTGGCTGAAGCGAACGCCGCGAGTAAGGCGGGGCGGTAGATTTATGCTTATACTGTCCAGAAAAACCAACGAGAAAATAATGATAGGGGATGATATTTCCATTTCCATTATAGAAATCCGGGGGGATCAGGTACGCATAGGGGTGGATGCGCCAAAAGCTGTAAAGGTTTTCCGGCAGGAGGTATTTGACGCGATCATGGCGGAGAACAAAGCTGCCGCTGAGTCCGCTGCGGTATTGCCCGCTTTGCATATAGGCGCGAAAAGGGAAGTCTTATAGTTTTTTGTCCTTGTTTTCTTCGAAGATCTGATTAAAGTCAGCCTGCACAGAATAAAATACATCCACCAGAAAGGGGTCAAAGTGATTTTCCTTGCCTTCAACCAGCTTTTGAACCGCAACACTGTGCTCCAGCGCCGGTTTATAGCTCCTTTCCATTCTTAGGGCGTCATAGACATCTGCAATGGCGACGATCCTTGCGGCCAGGGGGATCATTTCCCCGGAAAGCTGGTAGGGGTAGCCTGAGCCGTCCCAGCGTTCATGGTGGGACAGGGCAATTTCCTTCGCCATGGGATTGGGGTAGGTGGAAAGAATAAAGGCGCCGTTTTGAGTGTGTTCCCGCATAACCTTCCATTCCCAGTCCGATAAAGGCCCCTCTTTGTTAAGTATGTCATCGGGAGTGCCTATTTTCCCGACATCGTGCATGGAGGCCAAAAAGCCGATATTGTCGATAAAATCGGCGTCAATACGGTTATACTTTGGATTCTTGCTTGAAAAAAGTTCTTCAGCCATTCTTTTGGAATAAAGGTTTACCCGGACAATGTGGTTGCCTGTGTCATTGTCTTTTAACTTTGACGCCTCAAGCAGGCTTACGAAGGTATTTCTTGTTAATCTCTTATTTTCCTCGGTTATATCATCAAACATTACAATGAATTCCACGGGTTTAACCGTGTGCTGTTCGGCGGGGAAGATATAGACCTTTATTTGTACAGAAACCACGGTTCTGGATTTGATAAGTACTTCGCCTTTCCAGAAATATCCGTTTTCCCCGCCAATAATTGTTTCGCGTATTTTGCGAATATCCTGGATTCCAAAGGATCTGCCAAAAACATCCGCGAAGTAATGGTTTGAAAGATCAAAAAATCCGGTAAATAGATCCTCACAGGCGTGATTGGCAAATATGATCTTCATCGTATTGTCAATAAAAAGCACGGGGAAGGAGCAGGCTTCATAAGGATTTGCGCGATTGATTGCCTTGGGTTTCTTCTCAAATGCCAGGAGCTTTGAATATAAACCTGCTTGTCCATCATTCATATCTGCCACTCTTGGTAAATCCCAATTTTACGCGGTACCCAATTCCGCGTCACTTTTTCTTATATAAAGAGGACCGGAATCAAGATCATCCGGTATATTAACTATAACGCTTTTGGCCATTTCTAGCAATTCCTTTGCCCTGCCTTTGCGAAAATCATGGTCTATTTTTACCATTTTATGGGGTAAAAATGGGCAAATGCGCTCAAAAAGCAGCTCGGCTCCCGGACCGCTAAGGAGTATCTGTTCATCCGCAGAAAGGCTAAGGCTTATCAGCTCGGCGGCCAGTTTTTCCGCCGCTGCATCCATATAATCGCTAAGCAGCTTCCCGGCCCGGTAAACGGCGGCAAAAAAACTGGCCTTTTTGGCGTCAATGGCAGGAAGGACAAGGCCGGGCCAGGCCGACAGGGGATAGGCCATGCAATCCAGGCTTGGAAGGGATAATAGGGGTATCCCCAAAGCCATAGCCAGACCCTTGGCCGTAGAAAAGCCTATTCTAAGGCCGGTAAATGAGCCGGGCCCCTTCATGCAGGCTATTTTATCCAAATCTTTCGCCGAAAGGCCTGAAATTCTAAAAAGATCGTCAATAGATTCCAAAAGTAGTTCTGAATGGCGCAATCCGGCGTCTATTTCGCTGTACCAGAGTCCGTTTCCCCCTGATAAGGCGACGGATAAAACCTGATCCGAAGTATCCAGCGCCAGAATATTCACTGGTTTTCTCCCATTTTGTGATTTTTTGCCCGGCAAATATGAAAACGCCTCTTTTCATCCCCGGTTATTTCAATACTGACCCTTAAAGCATTATCCGGAATAAAAGAGCCAATGCGTTCACTCCATTCAATAAGGGAAATACCATTACCAAAAACAATCTCTTCCCCTCCAATGGAGGAAAAATCATCATCCCCCCCCAGGCGCCAGGCGTCAATATGGTAAAAAGGGACGCATTCCCCGGCAAGGCAAGCCTCATATTCAGAAACTATGGTGTAAGTGGGGCTGGAAAGTTCTTCTTTTATGCCAAGCCCCCTGCCTATGCCCTTGGCAAGAAGTGTTTTACCCGCTCCCAAAGGGCCAGAAAGGGCTACGATGCTGCCTTTTTCAAGGAAAGCAGCCAGGTTCTGGCCAAGGACAAAGGTTTCCTCCGCAGATGAAGTGTCAATAAGTGCCGGTAAGTTAATTTGGCCCAAACTAGTTTGGCCCAAATTAATTTGGGAGTTTTCCCTCTGCATCAAGGGTACCAATGAATTTCTTTAATTCTTTTTGAAAAGGTACCAAAGGATAATCAACCTTTTCTTCGATGGTAAGGGCTATTTCTATTTGACCTGTGGGCTTATGTTCAATTTGGAATTCCAGGGGAATCTCTGAAGGCTTGTTCAGCAATTCTACTACGGCTACGCCCTTATAAAAGCGCCTGTAATAAATGGGCATATCCTTCCTGATCAAGTTCTTTATCTGGAGTATTTTCATATATCAATGACTAATATATTACACTATACCGCATCTGGTCAAGTTGCGTATTTTAGGCGTAATTTCGCTTACTCATTAAAGCCAAAAACCAGGGTACTTATGGAATTAAAGGCCCGGCGGGGTACTTTTAAGAATTTTATATGCATGATAGTTCCCGCAGAGCCGGAACGGTTGACCCTAAGAACCTGTCCAAGAACATTTATAATCAAGTTATGGTCATAATCAATGGCGATTTTTAGACGAGTGCCCGCCTGGATAGACACTTTGGTCGTCATTGCACAGCCACCTACAGACATATCCTGTAGACTGCCTGTAAATTTCCTGGAGTCAACTACAAGTTTTGATTCCTTTTTTCTTCCCTGCCCTGTTTCCTGTACATTTACCAGGTAAAATACGCAATCAATGTCAGTCTGTTTGCGGCGGTGCTTCCTCTTGACCAGGGCTTTTGCCCTGCCTGAGTGGGATATCTGAAGTCCTGGGCCTTGAACAGTGGTTCCGGTGCCTATGACCTGGCCCTCAATGGAAAAACCATTGTTAGGAAACGAAACTGTAACCCTGGCTCCTTTTTGGAAACGTATATGGCTTCCAAGAGTGTTTTTTGGTATTTCGGTGACAACACTCCTATCTTTTGCCAGAATCAGCTTTACAGAATAATTATTGTTGCCGCTGGCGATAATAACCGGAGTGTTTGGCTTAAGCTGGTCTGCGGCTGAGCCGCCGACATCCGGAGCGGCATCCAGGGCGTTTCTAAGGGCAAATAACTTTACTAGGCGCTGCTGGACTTCTTCTTCGTTATATCCGCTTTTTTCAATGGCTCTGAATGCCCGTTTAAAGTGACGGTCCAAAAGCACGGGATTCTTTATGGAGCGGTCAATGTCGCTTACACCATCGGTTCGGAATACATACTCCAGCATTTTTGACTGTTCCCTGTCAAGGCCGTAGCTGGAAGAAACGCGCATAAGACTAAAAACATTGTATTTCCTTGGGGCACTGGAGCCGCCGGCTTTTTTCCCCTTGCCTTTGCCGCCGGAAGTGCCGGAAACAAGACGGTAAACAATCACAATAATAATAATCGCCCCAACAAGTCCTAAAGCGATCCACCCTTCATAGGGATTACTCCTTCCTAAGTCAAGACCTTGCGAAAAAGCTGCCTGTAATGGGGAAAAGCGCGTTCCGGAAAAGATACCGGGCATTCCATTCATAAAAAAGACCTCTGTATTAATTATCGGCTAATCAAGATACGGATGTAACTGTAAAATTTGTTTTTGTGATGTTTTTTAAAGCCTGGAAAAATTTCAATAGGCGGGGGGCAAGCTCGTACTCTGAAATATCACCGGCTAAAACAGTATCCCGGTTTTCATAGGCGCTTTGAAGCTCAGTTAAAGCAGAGTTGAATTCTTCAAAAAAAGTCCGCCCGCAAAGGCCGTCTATGGCAAAGTCGTCCAGGGTAAGCCCCTCTGATACATGGACAGAAAAAATCCGGAAGAGCTTTTCGCTGGCGGTGGAGAAGAGCTGCATGGTTTCGGCCGCCCTTGCATCCTTTCCGGTTTGCATATCCAAAGGCAGCTCTTCCATTCTTTTGGCGATATTTTGTACAAGAACTTCGGTCCTGTCCAGCTCTTCGCCTGTATCAGTGATCTCCCGCAGCCGTTCATCAACGCATAAGGCAAGCTCAGTGGCTGCGGGACCTTCGCCCTTAAGGCTGCGTGATGCGAAATCGTATAGATCGCCCATGTCCGAAGCCATATAACGCGCTGCGGCGCTCCTTTCCCAGAAGTCCAGGATTTTGCCGCGCTCATCAAAGGCGGCATTGGCGTAAAGGCCGCAGATCTCCTTTAGCTCTCCAAGTGCTTCTGCCGCCATCTGGCGCCTTGAACTAATGGCAAGATCCAGTTTCTCAATGTTCTTTATTTCCTTTCCAAAAACACCGGCCAGATCATCTCCCTGTATGTTTTTGCCGTCCAGGATAACGGCCTGGATACGGCTTCCGGAATTTGAAACCCACTGTTCTATGCCGTATAAGACATCTCCAAGGGTCTTTTCCGTGTCCAGGCTTATGTCTGCCGCTTTTCCGTTAATCAAAATGACCATATTTTACCCGGTTTACCTGTTATTGCTATTTTGCATCTGGAAGCGTTCCAGAGAACTTGACATCTGTTCCATGCGGTTGTAGGCCCCTTCCATTTGGGCGTACTGCCTTCTAAGATCTGCCTCCCTTGAGGCAAGCTGACGGTCAAAGGTTTCCACGCGCCTTTGTTCCTGGCTGATCCGGTTATTCATACCCCCGGCTTTCTGGGCAAAAAGCCCGCCGGTTTCGCTATAGGGCCTTAACAGGGCATCAACGGAGAAGGCAATCCCCGTATCGGGAAGTATGTCTCCGGTGCTGCTGGTGGCAAAAAATTCCCTCATGGCGGGAAGCCTTAAGGCAATTGCCGCATCCAGGGCCCTTTCGTCTATGTCCAGGTAACCCCGGAGCCGGGAAGCATCGGCCCCGCCTGAGCCGCTGCGGCGAGGGTCGGTTCCTATGCCAAGATGGGCCAGGATGGACATTTCCTCGCCGTCAGAGGTAAGCACCGGGGTGTTGACAATGGTGATAAGGCTGTTGCGCAGCTGCATAAGGGTGGAATCCCCGGAAAAGGCTCCAAGCCGGTCTCTGTATTCGTCTCGCTCTTCCCTGCTAAGGTATGAAAGCTCTTGTAGAATCCGCTCATCGTTCCTGGAGAGTATATTTATCTCAGCCATCAGGCGGTTATAGTTGCCCACAAAGCTGATAATTACATCCTTAACAAATTCCCTGTTAGGCTCCACCGTGATGTTTACGGGCCTGTCGCTTGCTGCCCTGGCGAATATGGTAACCCCAGGGACAAGGTCGCTGATTTCATTTCCGCTGCGTTGTACTTCTATGCCTTCCATGGTGACTATGGCGTCACGGGCGGTGGACACGGCGTTCAGCGGTCTATAAGCCGCCGGAGTATCGTCTTCATTATTGTAATTATTGTAAACCGGCGCTATCATGCCCGCCACTTCACCCAGGCTTATTGCAGCCCCTGCAAAATTAAGGCGGTTTTCCTCACCGGTAACTCTTGACTCGATTAAAAGGGATGTGGTTCCAGGCTGTACGGTAATCAGGCTTGCCCTGACT
>Ga0099364_10000441_pt1 | contig 69995 bp, 66 predicted proteins | sample TergutTh196P3_FD_73070 | JGI IMG/M metagenome (GOLD analysis project Ga0099364, IMG submission 73070) | Microcerotermes parvus P3 segment gut microbial communities from Pointe-Noire, Republic of the Congo - Th196 P3 | ecosystem: Host-associated > Arthropoda: Insects > Digestive system > Gut ... | reverse complement strand
GATATTTTCTATTACGTCTACGGTTTCCTTCACAGCCCGAAATACCGCGCCGATTTTGCGAACGATCTGAAAAAATCCCTGCCGCGCATTCCGCTCGTGGAATCCGCCGATGACTTTTGGTCGTTTTCAAAAGCGGGGCGCGAGCTCGCGAAGCTCCACCTGGACTACGAAAACATACCGCTGCTCGACGAAGTAAAAGTTTCAGGCAACAGAACAAATCCGCGCGTGGAGAAAATGCGCTTCCCCACCAAAGACCGCAAAGACGTTATCATCTACAACCCCCGCATCACAATAGAAAATATCCCCGCAAAAGCCTACGAGTACATAGTCAACGGCAAATCCGCCATCGAATGGGTGATGGAACGCTACCAAATCAAAACCGACAAAGACAGCGGCATCACCAACGACCCAAACCTATACGCAGACGAAACCGGCAAGCCGGAATATATTTTGAACCTGCTGTTGTCGGTGATCGCCGTGAGCGTGAGGACGGTCGAGATTGTGGAGGCTCTGCCGGTAATAAGCAGATCGTTGAAGAAGTAGAAATATTATCGAATTTGCCTCCTGTTCATGGCGAGTGGAACACGTAACCTGTGGGAGATTTATCTTTGCATCGCTCACACCACGCTGATGTATAATAAGCATATATTTTCCAGATGACGGCAGGACGAAAGTGTCGAAAAATGCTAAATTACTCGTGGAGAGGAATAATACCAATGAGTGAACAGAAAACAAAACAAAGAGCGGGGAGAAATCGAACAATTACTCTCACCGAAGCAGAGATTGACGGTTATATTGAACTATGCAAGACAGCTTTCCCCGGTATGCCGGAAGATGTTTTTTTGAATTCAGTCTTTTTCGGAGATGTGTTTGAATACATCAAATTCTTTCCTGACGCTTTTATTGATTTGCTTGTGGTAGACCCACCTTATAATCTGAATAAAAGATATGGCGGCACAAAATTTAAGGAAATGAGTGAGAACAGCTATCGTAATTTTACTGATCAATGGATAAATGCCATCAAACCGAAACTCAAGAATACCGCTTCTATCTACGTGTGCTGTGACTGGAGAAGCAGTTTGATAATCGGCAGTGTTTTGCACGACCATTTTCATGTGCATAATCGCATCACATGGCAGCGTGAAAAGGGACGCGGGGCAGCGAAGAATTGGAAAAATGCAATGGAGGACATATGGTTTGCAACGGTCTCCTCAAAAGATTATACATTTAACGTGGATGCCGTTAAGATGCGCCGCAAGGTTATTGCGCCGTACAGAGTTGACGGCCGGCCGAAGGATTGGATAGAGAGTGAAAGCGGTAACTTCCGTGACACTTTCCCGTCGAATTTTTGGGATGACATATCCATCCCATATTGGTCAATGACGGAAAACACGGATCACCCTACGCAAAAACCGGAAAAACTTATCGCTAAACTCATTCTTGCAAGTTCTAATCCCGGCGATGTAGTATTTGACCCGTTTTTGGGTTCGGGAACGGCATGTGTTGCCGCAAAAAAACTCCTTCGCCGATTCGTTGGGATTGAATACGAACGTGAATATTGCGCCCTGTCTCAAAGACGTTTAGAAATGGCGGATACGAACGCAGAGATACAAGGCTATTCAAGCGGCGTTTTCTGGGAGCGTAATACTTTAGCGGTTCAAAAAAGGATGGAATCAAAATTGCATGTTTCGAACCAATTACTGCAATTATCTCTCTTCTAACTATCTTTAATCGATTGAAGGGACTGCGTAAAAATGCTTAATGAACTTATTGACTACATTCACCAAAATGACCGTATCAATAATAAGGATGCGCTGGCAAGTTTAGTCGCATATCGGTTCGGGTGTGTGAAAGATAGGTCGGTATACTATACAAATGATTTCGCAATTCGCTTCTGCAAGGCGGAGTCAGCGATATTTTCCAACGTGGTGTTATCGCTTTCCGCTTTGCAGAAGTATGACCATCTTCCATTTATCGTTTGTGTTGTTACGCCGCATGGCAATCACTTGTTGCTGGCAAATACTACTTTATTGAATAAAATTAGCCACAGTTCGAAAGAGCTTCGAATTGACAATATAAGAGGTAGTTTTCTTGGTTCGAATATTGACAGAAAGTTCGATACGATTGCAAACATACCGCAGAACTTCGCAGCGCTATTTGGTATCCACCAGAATTTCACGTTCGAAGAGAATCTTTCACGCCTCGTTTATGCAACAAGCGGCATAATTCCGACAAGTAAAAGATTTGAAGTGTCTGACAGCAACATGCGCGCTAATGTTATCAATGCACCTGATCGCGCTATTGCATTCTCTAAATCGGACGATTATTCAGACCTTTTACGCGATTTGGATGGACGAACGACTAAATATGAAAATGAAATACTCGTGGCTGCATTGATAGAAAACACGAAGCTGCGCGGTGAAATCATTGAATATATTATCGCCGGAGACGACGAAGTACTACGGCACAGAGTTATCGACGCGCTGCAAAATAAGAAGAGTCTGCCAACAGTCGCAAATGCTCATTTCCTCGGCGATTACACAAAGCGGTATCCGAATTACTACACCGAAACCGACATAAAGACGAAGATAATGGTTTTGGCTTCTGCGCCAAAGGGGTACAATTTAGATAAAATGCTGGAATTTCTTTCAGAATATAATACCGTCTTTATGATATATCTTGTTGGTATTGATTATGCAAAGAGAAGTATAAAAACAAAGCTTATTTCGATGTTTCAACACACTCTCATCGAAAATACCGTTATGCAAGATCATTGGGCAGGTCGTAATAGGCGTGGTTCTGCACAATTCAACGGCGATGCAATCAAACAAATTATTCTGCACGAGGACAATACAATAATAAAAGAAAAAGCCGTCGCTTTTTTGCAGCGTCTGTTATCAATGTAGGGCCAATAAATTAAACTGTGCTTTTGCCTTTTCTCAGAAATCACATAAACTGGGGAGGGATAATGAAAAGAAGTTTTCTATTACATGACACGCGAATAAGGGGTGCGGCGCATTGCTTGGTGCGATTATCGGCGACATAGCCGGCTCGCGGTTTGAGTTTAACAACATAAAAACTAAAGATTTCGATTTACTCGCTGACGATTGCGGATTTACCGACGACAGCGTTATGACGCTCGCGATTGCAAAGGCTGTTCTCGACGCAAAAGGCGACTATAATAAACATGGCGGCCTTGCTGTTAAGTACATGCGCGAGATTGGCCGCCCGTATCCGGACTGCGGGTACGGCGGCATGTTCGTGCGGTGGATGTACTCAGACGATATGGGCCCTTACAACAGCTTCGGCAACGGCGCCGCCATGCGGGTATCGGCTTGCGGCTTCGCGGCGAGAACACTTGACGAGGCAAAATCGCTGTCGCGCAAGGTTACGGAGGTTACGCACAACCACCCCGAAGGTATAAAAGGCGCTGAAGCTGCCGCCGTCTGTATCTTTCTCGCCCGCGGCGGCAAAAATATCCTCGAAATTCGCGAATACGTGAACGAGCACTATTACCCGATGCACTTCACTCTTGACGGCATCCGTGACGGCTACCGATTCAACGAAACCTGTCAGGGCACCGTGCCGCAAGCGATCATGGCTTTCCTCGAATCGACCGATCTTGAGGACGCTATCCGCAACGCAATCTCCATCGGCGGCGACAGCGATACGTTAGCTGCCATCACCGGAGGCATTGCGGAGGCATATTACGGCATACCCGCCGATCTGAGAAAGCGCGCTCTCACTTTCCTTGACGAGCGGCTCTTAAAGATACTAAACGACTTCGAGAGCGAATACCGACACCAGGACGGCGGAAAACCTTTTCCGTCGTGATATGCGTGAAATAAACACCTAAGGAGGGCGCTGACATTGGAAGCATTGGAGATACTGAGCGGGCTCGGGGCTATGCAGACCGGGCATTTCAGGTTGACGTCGGGGCGTCACAGCGACAGATATGTGCAGTGCGCGAGGCTGTTCGAACACCCGGCGGAGAGCGCGGAACTCTGCGCGAGGCTCGCGTCAGCGTTTAAGGAGTCGGGCGTGCGCGCCGACGCGGTTGCGGGTCCCGCGCTCGGGGGTATCATAATGGCTTACGAAGTTGCCCGCGCGATGGGGATGCGTAACATATTCGCAGAGAGGGAAAACGGAGTCATGACCCTGCGGCGTGGGTTTACCGTATCGCCGGGCGAGCGTGTGCTTGTGGTCGAGGATGTGGTCACGACCGGCGGATCTGTCAGGGAGGTGATCGCTCTGCTGCGCGGAATGGGCGCTCTAATCGCGGGAGCAGGGTCGATTGTAGACCGCTCTGCCGGAGCGATAGACTTCGGCGTCACGTTCCTCTCGCTCGTCTCCATGGATGTCAAGTCATGGGACGAGAATGAATGCCCTCTCTGCCGCGAGGGCAAACCGATCATAAAGCCGGGAAGCAGGGCGTTATAACGGCATAATGTAACGACAGTTACGCGGGGTTATCCATATACTTGGCGGAGGGCGCAGGATTCGAACCCGCGGTGGGGGATGCCCACAATTGATTTCAAGTCAACCGCCTTAGACCACTCGGCCAGCCCTCCAGGGTGTATTATACTTTTACTTTGAAATAACGACAACAGTGGGTTAAGGAGTAAAAGATATGGCTAAAGACGACGATTCATTTGTGAGGACGGGCGCGATCAGGGTTCGATACAGCGAGACCGACAGAATGAGAATAGTGTACAACGCCAACTATTTGGTGTGGTTCGAGATAGCCCGCACGGAGTATTGCAGGAACCTCGGAAAATCTTACAGCGAATGGGAAGCCGAGGGTTACTTTCTGCCCGTGACCGAATCTTACTGCAAGTACCACTCCCCGGCGAACTACGACGATATGATTGAACTTTATTGCAGGGCTCCGGCCGACCGCATCAAACCTCACAGCATACTGTTCGAGTACAGCGTGATGACCGAGGGCGTATTGTTGGCCGACGGTTGGACCAAACACGCGTTCCTCAGCGCGGAGGGAAAAATTTACAGGAAAAACAACCGATTCCAACGCTGGCTGATCGAGGAGGCAGGACATATTGACGCGCCCCGCTAAGGGGCGCGCGTTCACGCTGCCCGAACTGCTGATTTCGGTCGCCCTCGTATCGGTGATCGCCGGCATGACTTACAGTTTAGGTTTGCCGGCATTGATGAGATCGGTCGGCCCGAGGTCGGACATTGTGGTCGCGGGCGAGGTGAATGACACTGTCGCCTGGCTGCAAAGCGCGATAATACGCTCGCTTGAGACCGGGAATGACTTTACCCTGACGGTAAATTTGGTTCCGGAGGACTTCCTCTTGATCAGGTGGAGAGCAGCCGGAAAATTTGAGCAATGGACGTCGAACAGAATAGCTTTCAGGACTCTCAACTACGATAGCATAAATTCCACTTTTACCTCGAATTTTCAGAAGATGAGCCCGGCCCTCACAATGGCCGTTCACTACGGGGATGGTGATAAAGCCGGCACAGGTTGGTTCATCTCAATTTCAGTTTACGGTTATGTGAGAGCATTTCGGCAATCTTGACGTCACGCGATGATAGGCGTAATATTCGTTCACAGAGTATTTAAAATTAATCTATTGAAGGGGGATATGTTTCATGACAACTTTTCTGATCGGGCTCGTGATCCTCTTAGTGGGCGGAGCCATCTACGGGAAACTGGCCGAGAGCATGATGAAGCCGGACGATCGCAAGACGCCGGCTATCACCAAAGAGGACGGGGTCGACTTCGTTCCGATGAAGACATGGAAGAACAGCCTCATCAACCTGCTCAACATCGCGGGCACAGGGCCTATACTCGGACCCATCCAGGGGATACTGTTCGGGCCGATAGCTTTTATACTGATCCCGATAGGCAATATCATCGGCGGTTCGTTGCATGATTATTTCTCAGGAATGCTCGCGCTTCGGAACAACGGTATGCAGATGCCGGATTTGGTTCGGAAATATACCAACAAGCCTGTCTACAATGTTTATAACGTGTTCATCTGTCTGCTCATGCTGCTCGTCGGCGCGGTGTTCATATACACGCCGGGAGACATTGCCACTACGCAGGTTTTAGGTTTTTCGGGCGCGCCCACCGCTATGTCGACATGGGTGGTGTACGGCCTGATTTTCGTTTACTACCTATGCGCCACCGTGCTTCCGATCGATAAACTCATCGGCAGGATCTACCCGATTTTCGGAGCTATCCTTCTGCTTTCCGCCGTCGGGATATTCGCCGGGCTTTTCGTAAAGGGTTACCAGTTGCCTAACCTTACATCCGAGAGCCTGGCTGCCGGACACCCGTTCGGCCAGAGATTTATTCCGATGTTCTTCATCACGGTCGCCTGTGGGATCGTCTCCGGTTTCCATTCGACGCAGAACGCCATTATCGCCCGCAGCGTGACGAGTGAGCGCCAGGGCCGCCTGACATTTTACAACATGATGATGCTCGAAGGATTCATAGCGATGACCTGGGCCGCGGCCGCGATAGGAGCGGTAGCTGCGGGTATAGCCGCCGAGGAGCAGCTCCTTAGGGCTCCGGTGCAGGTGATAGGAATAGTCGCCCGCGACATGCTCGGCAACGTCGGCGGACTGATAGCGATAATCGGAGTTATCGTGCTGCCCATAACGTCGGGCGACACGGCGCTGCGTTCGCTCAGGCTTATGATCGCCGATTTCATTAAGCTGGATCAGAAACCCGCCATTAACAGGTATAAGATAAGCATACCGGTTTATATTTTCGTCGCCGCCGTACTGGTGTGGGCGAAATTCGACACGAACGGCTTCAACACCCTCTGGCGTTATTTCGCGTGGAGCAACCAGACCATAGCGATATTCGCGTTTGGGATAGCGGCGATCTACTTCTTTGGAAAGGGCATGAACGGCGCCGCGATGATGGCGCTTGTTCCGGGCGCGTGGTACGCGTTCATCACGTTCACCTTCATATGCAACGCGCCGATCGGGTTCAACATCCCGATCAACATCGCCTATGTGCTGGGCGTCGTCTTTGCCGTGTTATACGCAATGTTCATCTATCGCAAGGGCGCCAATTTCCGGGAGACAAAAACGCCGCTTGAGGCTGACCCGGTCTACTAGCCCGCGCTATTGACACAATCGGACGCAAAGCCCCTTCGCCAGGCGAAGGGGCTTTTTTGGGTCAGAATTATATCCGCCGTTCTCCAACCCTTATATTCAGTTACATTACATCCGAAAATAGTTATAAGAATATATCCTTTTTCGGAGTGTGTCGTCGATGCGTAAAACCGGTTTCGGAAAAAAAATAGTCACCATATCGCTGGCGGTGTTATGCCTCGCGTCCGCGGGAGCGGGCGAGGCGATCGTACTCGAATTCGGCGAACGGGTCAGTGTCGGGCTGATTACGCCGGTTGCGAACAACACCGGATACCGCATCTGGGGAAGCAAATACTATCCCGGTGACGTGCTTCCGCAGAAGATGGAAGAGTACATGCTGAGACAACTGCGCGGCGTTCCGCGCGCGTCGGTGGAGAGCGTCAGAGGCTTCGATCCTGATTTATGGGGCGTGAACGGCTCTTCCCCTCACAACATGATACTCCAGCTCAGACTCGAGGACCTGCGTTTCCGGCAGAGCGACGTAGTCGGCTCCGACGTTCGGTGCGACGTGACGATGAGGCTTTACGTATACGACGGGAACTACAGGCTGCTGTACGACACGGTGATACAGCGCCGCGACAGCAGATATTATCCCTTCTTCAACGACTTGCTGAAAAACGATCCCATCTACTGGGAATCCTTTGAAAGAAGCATCGGCTGGCCATTAATCCGAAGCGTTATGGACGAGGCGCTCGCCGACGCAATAGGCGGTTACAACGGATTTCGGATAGTAGGCAGAATCGTAGCGAAGGCCGAGCGCGTAGACGGCTCCCTGACTGTGCCGGTGAGGCGGCAAGACCTGCTTTACCACGTCAACTTAGGGCGTGAGGACAGCGTGAGGGTCGGCGACGTATTTGCCGTGACGCGCGCGTCGTCGGTGCGTACCATCGCGCCGGAGACTCCGGAGATACATTTCCCGCAGGTCGTGGGAAGGGCGAGGGTTGTGTTCGTGAAGGGGCGCGACGCTGTGGTGCAGATTACCAGCGAATCCAGTCAAGCCCCGATACAACTGGGAGACGCCGTTTCAGCGCCGCTGGCCGGACGGCGCAGGGGTTCCTCAAGTTTTTGAATTGAGAATGGAGAATTGGAAGATGAAAAAATTACGCCCGGCTATATATATAGTTATAGTTATTATCGCAATGATGGTAATCATGGGGGCAAGCCGCGTCGCGTATGCGGACAGGTATTCCCCGCCAGGCGAGAGCATCCAGGATACTCCCACGCAGGCTGAGATCGACGCCGCCGAACAGGCCGAGAGGGAGAGGGCCGCGGCGGAACGCGCGGCGAGGGAAGCGGCGGCGCGCCGCGCGCGCGAGCGCGCAGAGGCTGAAGCGAGAAGGCGGGAAGAAGCCCGGATGGCGGAAGCGGCGCGTCTAGCGGCGGAAGAAGCGCGCCTCGCGGAAATAGAGGAATCGAAGAGAAGAACGGTGCGGACCGGCATGGACTACGTCACGCAGGGACGCTACCAGATGGCGATAAATGTATTGCGCGGCCATGTTTCCAACACCGATCCGCACTCGGCGGACGCGTGGTACTGGCTGTCGCGCGCGCATCACGCGCTGGGCGATTACGACAGGGCACAGGCGGCGGCCAACATAGCGCTGGAGATTGATCCCTATTACGGGCCTCTCACAAAAACACCGAGCGGACTGGAGCCCACTCCCCCCATGACGAGCAGTCAGAGGAGGGAACCGAGGCCGTCGATGTCCGTGCTGCCCGTGAAACCCCTGCTTCCTTCCGACCTCGCGCTCGAACCGGTTACGAGATCTTTCCCCTACCTTGCCGGGGGAACTTCGGGCGACGCGCCGGACGGCGAAGGATCGTCGCACGCCGCAGCCGGACGGGCGGGAGGAGGCGCTTATCTGCGCTACGAGCCGTACTCGCCGATGCCGCCGGTTCGAACGCCCGGCTGGATGGCGGTCTCCGAAAGATTCGCCGAGATAGGGCGTTGGCGTATCAGGGTGGACAGGATGGGAATACTTACAGAACCCCGCGTGCCCGTGGCGTGGAGGGGCGCAACGCCCTACGAGGTCTATTTCTGGACGGGAATTGAATGGGCGCGTATTCCGCGCCGGAGCGAAGGCGAATCGTTCAGCGACATATTGAAAGGACGGCGGTATGACATCCTTACGGTCATTCGGAGGGAAGGCATTGAGTGGGATGAGAACGACACCCCGGCTCTAGCCGCCGCCGCGTCACTAATGCGATACCTGTGGCTGGGAGATATAGACCTCTCGTCCGCAGACGAATAAAGGTGGTTTGAATATGCTTGTTGGTATTAGAAATGCGTTGTGCGCCGCTCTTGTATTCACGTTTCTGACCGTTTCAGCCGAGCCCTGCCGGGCGGCCGCGATAGGTCAAACGCGCGGCGGCGTCGTTCTGGCGTTATCGGGAGGCGGCACGAAGGGCATCGCTCATATAGGCGTACTTAAAGTCCTCGAGCGCGAAGGCATACCGATCGCGGGCATAGTGGGAACCAGCATCGGTTCGGTAATAGGCGGCCTCTATGCGTGCGGCTACTCCGCCGACGAGATATACAGGCTCATTCACGAGACGAATATAATGAGCCTGCTTGCCGATTCCGGGACTAGGGTTAAGATAGACGCTGGGGATCACCGCCCTGCCGGGGAAAATCCCAGGCTTCTGCGCGTCAATCTGGACAGGCAGCTTCAGGTCACCGGCCCGCTGGGCGTTCTCCCGGCGCACGCGCTGGTCAGTTTTCTCACCGAGTACACGGGGAATTTACAGACCACCGACTTCGACGATTTACTCATACCTTTTGCGTGCGTCGCGACCGATCTGGAAACAGGGGAAGAGGTTGTACTCCGCGAGGGAAATCTCGCGTCGGCAATTCGCGCTTCCGTCTCGATTCCCGGCCTGCTTGAGCCCTGGCCGATAGGCGGCAGGCTGCTGATCGACGGCGGCTTGGTGACGAACCTTCCGGTTATCGTGGCGAAGGAGATATTTCCCGGCTATCCCGTCATTGCCGTCAATCTGGCCGGGGAATCGATCAGCAAATCCCGCGACCGCTTAACGAGCATTATCGACGTGATTATGCAGACCATCGACATAATGACCGTGGATCGGGTAAAAGCAAACGAAGCCGAGGCCGACCTTTTGATACACCCTGAATTGGGCGAGTTTGGGATGTTGGACGCAACCGGATATGAGGAAATTTTCCGAAGCGGTTTTGAGGCCGCCGACGCGTATACGGAGCGCATTGTCGCTCTGTCGGAGGCTTCACAGGGGCCGCCGCCCGCAGAAAATATTCCCGCCGCATCCATGCGCGTCGTTCGAAACATTAGAGTTGAGGGCCTGCACGATGGCCTCGCCGTTGATTTGGAAGCGAGATTCGCTCAGTGGATAGGCAGCCCTTACGACGTGGCCGCGGTGAACAGCGAACGGGACCGCATGACCAATCTCGACAACGTCGCGTCGGTGAACGTGGAGACTTATTTCCCGGACAACGATCCCACCGTGGTAGACTTGCTGTTCTCGGTGGAGAAGCGCCCGGTGTTTGAGTTTAGCGCGGAGGGATATACGACAAGCTTTCACGAGGACAGGTGGATCGATCTCCGGTTTAATGCCAGAGACCTGCTCGGCACCGGAGACTCCGCCAATGTTAATGTCAGGGTGGGAAATAACGAGTGGGGAGGATACTTGAGGTATTTCACGCCGATGATGCGCGGAAGGCAGTGGGGGTTTGCCCTGACGGCGCTCCGGGACGATTACGATATTTATGATTTTGACCCCTATGATGTGACGAGATTTTCAGCGCGGATACTTCATTACTGGGACTGGCCCGGCTTATCCCGAATCGGCCTGGGACTTGCGGCGGAGCACGCGACCGCCCCCGGGCACGACAAGTTCACGTGGGGGCCCTACCTGTACTACGACCACGATACGCTAGATAACCTGCTCACCCCGTCGAGGGGTTATTCGATAAACGCCAGATTTTGGCTCAACGACACGGCTCTCTTATCACGCACGACGTTCACGGCGTATGTACCATTTGCGGCAAACCTGCGCTTCCTGCTGAACTTAGGGCTCGAGACCGGAAAACGCGATAACAGCGCTCACCGCGCGATCCTTGGAGACACCGAGGAGCTGATAAGCCTTTCGAGGAGGTCGTTCGCCGGAGACCAGGTGCTATGGGGCCGGATCGGACTGGGACGCGATTATTACAGCTCGTGGTGGGGAGCGGTCAGGGGCGAGGCCTTCGCGGCTTATGGAATGGCGTTGGAGGAGTGGACTCTGGATCGTGATATTTGGGAAGCGGGATTGGCTCTGTTGCTCCCGGGTCAATTTTTGAACGGCAGGGTAGCGCTCATTTACAACAGCCTGAACGACTTGATATTAGGTTTTTCCCTGGGCTTTCCGAACTGGAGTATTGCTCCCCTGCCATGACGGATATATTTGGCAAGTTTGGCAAGTTTGGCGGATTTGGCGGGATCGATCTCGCGGCGCTCGCGCGCGAATTCGGAACGCCGCTGTACGTGATGTCGGAAGACGAGATAACGCGCCGCATCCGCACTATAAAAGCCTGCTTCGACGATAAATACGCGAGGTGCGAGACCCACTTCGCCGCAAAGGCTTTTCTCTCGCGCGACATTTTGAGGATTTTGACGCGCGAGGGCTTGGGCGTCGATGTTGTATCGGGCGGCGAACTTTTCCTCGCGCGCGACATGGGCTTCCCTCCTGAAAAAATAACGCTTCACGGCAACAGTAAATCCCCGTCGGAAATATCCGCCGCTCTCGAATACGGCGTGGGTATGTTCGTCTGCGACAGCGTGGACGAGATCGTTCTGACAGGCGAGATCGCCGATAAAACCGATCGGCGAGCGAATATACTGATAAGGGTGAACCCCGGAGTGGAGGGTAACACTCACAGGCACATGCTGACCTCCGGCGGCCGGACGAAATTCGGCCTCACGCCCGCGCAAGCGCGGGAAGCCCTGGCGAAATGCCGCGATCTGCGCAACATCTCGCCGATAGGCTTTCACTTCCATGTAGGCTCACAGATGACAACACCCGACACGCATTTGGCCGCCCTCGAAACGGTTCTCGAACTTATAAAGGAAGTTCGCGGCGACGGTTTCGAGACGCGCGTGCTGGATATGGGCGGAGGCTTCGGAATCCCCTACACAACTAGCGACGCCCCGGCGCGGCTTGAGGCGTTCGTCGAACCGATGGTTCTCCGCGTGGAGGAGTTCTGCCGCGCTAACGGCCTCGCGCGCCCGGACCTTGTGATAGAACCGGGGCGCTACATAGTCGGGCCGTCCGGCATTACTCTCTACAGGGTATGCAGCGTGAAGGAGATACCGGGCGTCACCACATATGTCGGAGTGGATGGCGGCTACCCGGACAACCCGCGCCCCGCGCTGTACGAGGCAAAGTATGACGCCGTGGCCGTCGGAAAGAAGGAAGGCCCGATGAGGCTTACGACCATCGCCGGAAAGTGCTGCGAGTCGGGAGATATTTTGATCCGCGACATTATGCTGCCGGAGACACGGCGCGGCGACGTGATAGCCGTGCTGTGCACGGGGGCATACAATCATTCCATGTCGAACAACTACAATAAAAATCCGATCCCCGCCGTTGTGATGATAAAGGACGGCAAACCCAGACTGTCGGTTCGCCGCCAGACATACGAGGAAATTTTCGCGCGGGATTTGTAAAAAAGCCTACGGAGGTGACCGGCAATGGCGACGATTAAACCTTTCAGAGGCGTCCGGCCCGCGAGAGAATACGCGAAATACGTGGCGGCCCTGCCTTATGACGTGATGAACAGCGCCGAGGCGAGGGTGGCGGCGACCGGCAATCCTCATTCCTTCCTCCGCGTGGACAAAGCGGAAATTGACCTTTTGGACGACGCGCCGGACATTGACGTTTATGACGACCGCGTCTACGAAAAGGCCGGCGAAAACCTGAGAAAGATGATCGCGGACGGGATACTGCGGCAGGACGAGCCGCCCATGTTCTACATATATTCTCTTGCCGCCGGCGGCAGAACCCAGACCGGCGTCGTCGCCTGCACCCCCGTCGACGAATACCTGGACGGAACCATCAAAAAGCATGAGCTGACGCTGGAGCATAAAGAGCGTGACAGGATTCGCCACATGGAAGCCTGCGACGCCCATACGGGACCTATTTTCATGACCTACAGGGCACAGAGCCGCGTGGACGAATTGATCGGCGCATGGATGGACGGCCATTCCCCCGAGTATGATTTTGTGTCCGAAGACGGCGTCGGACACAAGGTGTGGTTGCTGCCAGAACCGGAGATTATGGCGGATTTGCAGTCCCTTTTCCGGCAGGTGCCCTGCCTTTATATAGCCGACGGGCACCACAGAAACGCCGCCGCCGCCAAAGTGAGGCAAAAGCGCCGGGAGAGCGCCCACCGGGGCGAGCCTGGCGCGGAATACAACTATTATTTAGCCGTGCTGTTTCCCCACGATCAGGTGCGTATCATGGCTTACAACCGGATGGTAAAAGACCTCAACGGTCTGTCCGTCGAGAAATGGCTGAATAAGGCCGGGGAGAAATTTCATATCAGCCCCGGCGCTGACGGCAATCCGCCCGCTGTCCACAGCTTCGGGATGTACCTCGCCGGCGGGTGGCATCTACTGCGGCCCAAAGACGGCCTGATCCCCAACGACCCGATAGGGGCGCTGGACGTGTCCATTCTGCAAAATGAGCTGCTCGGGCCGGTGTTGGGGATTGACGATCCCAGAACCAGCCCGCGCGTTGATTTTGCGGGCGGCGCGCGCGGGCCGGCGGAACTGGAGAGACGTGTGAATTCCGGTGAAATGGCCGTCGCCTTTGCCATGTATCCCACGTCTTTGGATGAGTTGTTCGCCGCAGCCGACGCGGGTAAGATCATGCCGCCCAAATCGACGTGGTTCGAACCCAAACTCCGCAGCGGGCTGTTTATTCACTTACTGGACTAGGCGGTCTCTCCTTCCAGTTTAACCGTCACTGCCCAGATCATGTCGCCATCGCGCTTCATCGCGGATAGAAGGTCGGGGGAGATCACGCCGTCAACTTCCATGACGGCGAGCGCGAGGCCGCTCGACTCCTTGCGCCCCAGCGAGAAGTTGGCGATGTTCACTTCGGATTTGCCCAACAGCGTGCCAACTTTGCCTATTACGCCGGGGCGGTCGTGATTCTGGAAGATCAGGAGTTGGCCGTTCGGCCTGAAGTCGATCCAGTAGTCGTTCATCTTCACTATGTGATGCGCTCCGTCCTCCGTGATCGTGCCTGTCAGCGTGACCGCCGAGTTCTGCCCGGTCACGGTTATCTCAATCAAATTGCGGTAGGTCTTCGATTCGCCGAAGCTCTCCTCAACGGCTATGCCGCGTTCCGCCGCCAGTATCGGCGCTATCATGTAGTTGATGTCGGAACCGTGGGCGACCTCAAGCAACCCCTTCAGGACCGCTATCGTGTACGGGCGGTTTTTGTTGCCGGGGGCATCCTCATCGACGAGCTTCTCACCCCTCAGCATGACCTGGCACTTCGCGACGGCATCCTCGTCCGCCTCCAGCGCCTTCGCCGCAAGGACTCCCATCTTACCAGCGAGCCGCACGAAGTTCCTCTGGATTTCGTCGAGATACTGCTCCATGAACGGCAGGTTGACCGCGTGATCGTACTGATCGCCTCTCAGCGCCGCAAGGGCGTTCGTCACGGCTATCCTGGCGACCTCGGTCTGTGCCTCCACTGTCGTCGCCCCGAGATGTGGGGACAATACCACCCGATCCGCTATATCGTCGGCGAACAGCGGATTATCGGCGCCGGGCGGTTCGGCCGTGAACACGTCGAACGCCGCGCCAGCGAGCCGTCCGTCGCGCAGGGCCTGCGCGCAGGCGGCTTCGTCCACTATGCCCCCTCGCGCGGTGTTTATGAGGTATGAGCCCTGTTTCATCGCGCGGAGCATCTTCTCGTTGATCACACAGTTGGTCTCGTTAGTGATCGGGACGTGTACCGATACTATGTCGGCGAGCGAGAGCGCCCCCGGGAGGTCGGCTGTCTTTTGGAAGCCGAACTCAGACGCCTTTTTCTCCGGCACGTAGGGGTCATAAACGACGACCTCCATGCCGAAGGCGCGGCATCTGACGCCTACCTGCGTTCCGATGCGCCCGAGGCCGACGATCAGGATTTTCTTGCCGTTGAGCTGATAGCCGGTGAAACGCTTTCGGTCCCACTCGCCCTGTGTGATCGAGCGATGGGCTTGCGGCACGTGCCTCATCATCGCGAGCATCAGCGCCATCGTCTGCTCGGCGGCCGCGAGCGTGTTGCCGGTCGGGGCGTTGATGACCACGATGCCGCGTTTGCTCGCCTCCTGTATATCCACGTTGTCGACGCCGACTCCCGCGCGCGCGATGACCTTCAGCCTTTTCGCGGCGTCGATCGCGGGCTTGTCCATCGTTGTGCCGCTCCTGGTGATTATCGCGTCGTAATCGCCGAGTATATTATGCAATTCCGCCCTGGAGAGCCCCGCCTTTATATCCGCGGCGACATCCGGCGCGTCGTTAAGTATCCGCAATCCCTCCTCGCCAAGCGCTTCCGGTATCAGAATCCGAAATTTTCTGTTCGCCATATCATTTCGCCTCCCATGCGTCATAAGCTATCCGCATAAAATCGCCGGCGCTCCCGCGGGCGTCGCCTAACGCCGCGTACAGCCCGCCGAGGGCGAGCGATATCTCCGGCCACCTCACGTCGTGGTAGTGGGACATGCGGATAAGTTTGCCCTTGAGTTTACCCTGCCCGCCGGCCGGTTCGATGCCGATGGCTTTGAGGTTTTTCGCTATCTCCCGCGTCGCGCCGGATGGGTGATAGAAAGCGGTCACACCCGGCGAGCGGAATTTCGGGTCTTTCACGAGAAGCGTGAAGCCCAGCGCTTCGATCCCTGCCGCGAGAGCGCGGGCGGCGCGGGCGCGAAGCTCGAACCAGCCCTCGGAAAGTATCTCATCCAATGCCGCGTCGAGCGCGAAGTACAGAGAGACCGGCGGAGTGTATGGATTGTCGGGCGCTTCTTTGTCAAAACCCTTCCTTTGCAGGATGAGGTCGAAATAATACGAAGGGCATTTCCTCTTTGAGATCGCGTCCCATCCGCGCTGCGAAAGCCATACCACCCCGAGGCCGGGAGGCGTGAGCAGCCCCTTCTGGGAAGCCGCGGCAAGCCCGTCGACGCCCCACTCCTCCGGAAAGCACGGCATCGCCCCGACGGAACTCACGGCATCCACCAACACGAGCGGCCTATTGTCCTTCGGCAACGCCGCTATGATCTCGTCGATCCGATTGAATACCCCGGCGGAGGTTTCGTTCTGGGTAAGAAGCAGCACGGAGGCGTCCGGATTCCCGTTCACCGCGTCGGCGACGACCGCCGGTTCGACGCCCTCGCCCATCTCCACATCGACCTGCACTAACTCCGCGCCCGTGAGCGCGGTTATCTCGCGAAACCTGTCGCCGAACACCCCGCAGGATACCGAAATGACCTTCGTATCGGGCCCGCAGAAGTTGACCGCCAGGCTTTCGAGCGCGCCCGTTCCCGACGACGGGAATATCGCGGCGCGTTCCTTGCTCCGAAGCAGGCGCGACAGCTTCTCCTCGATACCGGCGAACAACTCGTAAAATTCGCTTCCTCTGTGTCCGATGAGCTGCCGCGCTCCGGTGAGAGAAACCTCCGTCGATATGGGAACCGGCCCCGGAGTCATCAAATATTTGTTCATAACAATCTCCCCTTTCTTTATTTGAATAAATAAATGCGGGAAACCTTTTATGGGCTTCCCGCATTGCTTCTCGCAGTTTATTTCTTTCAGTGACCTCTCCGTGATGCCGGTTTGATCCTCCTAGGCGGGCAGCCTACCCATACTATGGTCTACTCCGTCGAGGGACGAGGAGTAACGTGAGGAGTTGCATCCGGATCCAGAGCCGAAAATACACGCGATTTTCTTCATAGTGATTACTTTATACCATTTGCGCTAGTTATTGTCAATATGCCGCAGCTCGCTTTACCTCGTCAACAGCGTCAGCATCGCTCCGGCGGCGACAGCCGTTCCTATCACGCCGGCGACGTTCGGTCCCATCGCGTGCATCAGCAGGAAGCTGTTCGGGTTCTCCTTCTGCACGACCTTCTGCACGACGCGGGCCGCCATAGGCACGGCGGACACACCCGCCGCTCCGATGGCCGGGTTGATCTTGCCGCCGGACATTTTTTTGAACACCTGCCCGAGGGCGAGCCCACCCGCCGTGCTGAACGCAAAGGCGACTCCGCCAAGGACGATTATCTTGACCGTGTTCACGGTCAGGAACGTATCCCCTTCCATCGTGGAGCCGACCGACAGGCCGAGGAATATTGTCGCCATGTTCAGAATTTCGTTCTGGGCGGCCTGGCTCAGACGCTCGGTACAACCCGACTCCCGAAGCAGGTTGCCGAACATCAGCAGCCCGACGAGGGGAGCGCAGGCCGGAAGTATGAGCCCGCAGATGACCGTCGACATTATCGGGAACATGACGCGCTCAAGCTTTGTCACCGGACGGAGCTGATCCATCTTGATAGCCCGGTCCTCTTTTGTGGTGAGTAATTTTATTACCGGCGGTTGAATGAGCGGCACCAGCGACATATAGCTGTACGCCGCCACGGCGACCGCCCCCAATAAATCGGGCGCAAGTTTACTGCAAAGGTAGATAGCCGTCGGGCCGTCGGCTCCGCCGATTATGCCTATACCCGCCGCTTCCTGGATCGTGAATCCCCACGCCATTGCCCCGAACACCGCGATAAACACGCCAAGTTGCGCGGCTGCCCCGAGCAGGAACGTGATCGGGTTAGCCAAAAGCGGGCCGAAATCGGTCAGCGCCCCTATGCCCATGAAAATTATTATCGGGTAGAGCTCGTACTGAATGCCTCTGGACACCCAGTAGAGGAATCCTCCGTGCAGGTTGTTCGCGCTGGGTCCCTCCAAAATACCCGAGAGGGGAAGGTTGGCGAGCAGGCAGCCGAAAGCTATCGGCATGAGAAGCAGCGGCTCGAAGCCCTTGCGAATCGCCAGATACAACAGGGAGAAGGAGATCGCGAGCATCGCGAGATTCTTCCAGGTTAGTCCTATCAAACCGGAGTTCTCCCAGATGCCCTGTAACGCACTTAAGTAAATTTCCATGACGCGCCCCCTTCCGCGTCAGGCGATGGTCACGAGGACGTCACCCGTATTGACCGAGTCGCCCTCTTTGCAGTTGATTCGGGCTATCTGTCCGCCGGCGGGCGCGAAGATTTCGTTCTCCATCTTCATGGCCTCAAGCACAAGGACAAGCTGTCCTTCCGTGACGGTTTCTCCCTCGCGGACGTGAAGCTTCCAGATTTTGCCGGGCATAGGGCAGACGATCTCGACACCCCCGGCAGGCGCGGCGGCCTTCGGTGTTTCCGCCGGGGCCGGAGCTGCGGCCGGGGTTGGAGCCGGAGCGGCGGCAGCCGGGGCCGGCGCGGGAGCAGGAACTGGCGCTGTTGCTGCGGCAGGAGCCGCCGACACCCCTAATTCCTCGACAACTACATCGTAAGATTTTCCGTTTACCGATACTCTATAACTGCGTGCCATGCTAAAAGACCTCCTCAAAAATTTTTTATAATTAATCCCGCAGTCCTCTGCTGTTTGAGAGGATGCCGGTCATTCTCCAAGCCGATGTGCCATATCCCATCCTTGTTTCGTTCGATTGTGACGGAGCGAAGCTCAATATCCTCGCCGCTGTTCCCGTGGCGGCGGTTATCGCCGCCGTGATCACGGCGACGAGTTCGTCGTCCTCGGCGGACGCGCTTACAATTGCCGTCGCTTGGGCTATCCGGGGCGGCGTAGACTCAGACGCTGTTCTCGAAACCGGCTCCTTTTGCGGAGGCGCGTCCGTTTTTTCCCGATTCGCCGCGGCGGCGAAGTGTTTGAGGCCCATCATGAGCAGCATCAGGCCGATTATCACAAGGAACACGATGCTGAAAGCGATGAGCGCCATCAGCAAACCGCCCGCGCCTCCGACAAAATGGCTGGATATACTCTCCAATCCGCCCTCTAAAACATCGGCAACGGCAGCGACAGCGTCTTCGACGGGTATATTTTCCATATTCCCGCCCCCTAACCCGGCATTACGCCGTGCTTACGGCGCGGACGCACGTCGCTCTTGCCGGCGTTCATCACCAGCGCCTGATAGATGGCGGCCCTCGTCTCCTCGGGGAGTATCACGCGGTCGACGAAACCGCGCGCCGCGGCTACATAGGGATTGGCGAACGCTTTGCGGTATTCCTCTATCTTCTCCGCGCGGGTCTCTTCTTTATTTGCCGCGGCCTCTATCTCCTTGCGGAATATTATGTTCGCCGCGCCCTCCGCGCCCATCACGGCTATCTCGGCCTGCGGCCAGGCGAGCACCATGTCCGCGCCGAGGTCCTTGCTGCACATGCCGAGGTACGAGCCGCCATAAGCCTTGCGGAGCACGACGGTTATCTTCGGGGAGGTCGCCTCGCTGTACGCGTAGAGCATCTTCGCGCCGTGCTTTATTATGCCCCCCATCTCCTGGTTTAATCCGGGGAGGTAGCCGGGCACGTCCTCGAAGGTCACGATGGGCACGTTGAACGCGTCGCAGATGCGGATGAACCTCGCCGCCTTGCAGGACGCGTCAATGTCGAGGCAACCGGCCATGAACTTGGCCTGATTCGCGATTATTCCTATGGAATATCCACCGACGCGGGCGAAACCGGTGATTATGTTCAGCGCGTGCATCGGTTGCGCTTCGAAGAAAGCGCCGTTGTCGACCACGCGGGTTATCACGTCGCGAACGTCGTAAGCCTTGTTGGGGTTGGTCGGCACTATATCGCGAAGCGACATATCGGCGCGGTTGGGATCGTCCCCGGTGTCCTTGTACGGGGGCTCCTCTAAATTATTGCTTGGAAGGTAGGAGAGGATCTTGCGCACCTGCGCGTAGCATTCGTCCTCGTTCGCCGCGAAAAAGTGGGCGACTCCGGACGTCGTGTTGTGGGCCTTCGCCCCGCCTATCTGCTCGCTGGTCACATCCTCGCCGGTGACGGCCTTAATGACTTGCGGGCCTGTAATATGCATAATGCCTACTTTGTCGATCATGAAAACGAAATCGGTGAGAGCCGGGCTGTAGACCGCGCCTCCCGCGCAGGGCCCCGCTATTACGGAGAGCTGCGGGACGACGCCCGACGCTTTGACGTTGCGGAAAAAAATATTGCCGTACCCCGCGAGCGCGTCAACGGCCTCCTGTATTCGCGCCCCGCCCGAATCGTTGATTCCTACGCAGGGAGCTCCGTTCTGCATCGCGAGGTCCTGGACCTTGCAGATTTTTTTCGCGTGGGCCTCGCCGAGTGAGCCTCCGATTACGGTGAAATCCTGGCTGTGAACGTATACTATGCGGCCCTCGATAGTACCGTATCCGGTCACGACTCCGTCGCCAGGGAATACGGTCTTCTCCATCCCGAAGTTCGCGCAGCGGTGCTCGACGAACTCGTCGATCTCCACGAAACTTCCCGGATCGAGGACCTTCGCTATCCTCTCCCTCGCGGTCAGTTTCCCCTTTTCATGCTGCTTGGCGATGGATTTCTCCCCGCCTCCCTGCCCGGCCTTCTCGCGTCGCGCAAGAAGGTCCTCGCAGAGCTGGTCGATGGTACGATCCGCCATTACACCTCGTCCTCCTTAATATTGATTGATAATGTATTTATCTTTTACTGCCGTTGGCTCAGCTCGAGCAGTACGCCTCCGGTTGCCTTCGGGTGTATGAAGGCGATCATTGCCCCTCCGGCGCCCTTGCGCGGAGTTTCGTCTATCAGCTTCACGCCCTTCGCCTTGAGTTCGGCAAGACATGCTTCAAGGTCGTCGACTCTGACCGCGATGTGGTGGATACCCTCGCCTCTCTTTTCGATGAATTTTGCGATGGGGCTTTCCTCCGACGTGGCTTCAAGCAGTTCTATTTCCGACTCCTTGATCGGCAGGAAAGCTGTCGTTACTTTTTGTTCCTCCACCGTCTCGCGTCCCGTGCACTTGACTCCGAGCGACAATTCCCAAAAACCAAGCGCTTCGTCGATGCTATTAACCGCTATCCCTATGTGGTCGACGACAGTTGCGTTCATAAATTGTATGCCTCCTTCAACAATTTCGCAGATGCCATACATTATATATTCGAACCCGGAACAATGGAAGCCTGCGGAAATGGCTTCTTTAATCGGGGTGCGTCTTTCGAAGCCATCGTATAGTAAAATGAGAGAGGATTGAAATATATCCTCTCTCATTATTACGGAACGGGGGCGAGGAACTATGGAAAGCTACTGGTGGTATATCACCGTACTGCTTCGCTGTGAGGCGGCCGGGCCGGAGGAGAGCGAGGAGATACTCTACTCGGCGGCGGAACTGTCGGGCAGCATAGGAACAGAGGTCCAGGAACTGCCCGACGGAACAAGGATGCGGATATATTACCGCTCAGACGAGGAATTGGCCTATTGGCGCGGCAGGCTGCTGGACGCTCTGGCCCACTGGCCGTCGGTCACCATCGAAGATATAGGTAAGATTGAGAACCAGCAGTGGTCGCGGCAGAGCGAGGACGCGTTCCCCCCGCTCGACGTGGGGCGCAGCCTTGTCGTCCTGGCTCCCTGGCATAAGAGAAAAGAACAACCCGGCAGGATTCCCATATACATCAATCCCGGCAGCGCGTTCGGAACGGGGTACCACGAGAGTACGCAAGCGGCGCTCGAACTTTTCGAGAGGCTGACGGAAGGAGTGTGCGCCATGGGAAAAGAGGCCCGCGCCAGAGTGATGGACGTCGGGGCCGGCTCCGGAATTCTCTCCATAGCCGCGCTTAAACTCGGAGCCTCGTCGGTGAGAATACGCGACATAGACCCGGCGGTCTTAGGCGAAATCAGCGACAATCTGGAGCTTAACGGCGCCGACCTGTCGAGGGTTACTCTGGAGACGGGGGATCTGTTATCGGGAGTGGACGGCCCGTTTGAACTGCTGTTCGCGAACATACTGCTCGATCCGCTGATGGAGATGCTGCCATCAGTTCGCGCAACTCTAGCCCGCGGAGGCGTCGCGATATTCTCGGGAATGACGCTGAAAGAGCGCGAAGTCTTCCTCAAAGGCCTGGCGGAAGCCGGGCTTGAAGTAGTCGATGAGATAGAAAAAGAGGAGTGGTGGGGTGTCGCTGCCAAAAATCCGGCTTGAGAGGTGCATCCGCGAAAGCGGCGGACTCTGGCTGCTGGACAAGGATCAGGAGAAGCATCTAGTCCGCAGCCTGCGCTCTTACGAAGGCGCAGCGGTCGAGGGGCTCCTCGGGAACGAGGAAGGAGGCGGCCGCAGAATTCATATGAGACTCGAACGCGGAGAGGAAGGATATTTTCTGCGGGAGATCGTCGCTTTAAGCGAGCCCCGCGAAGAACCCGAAATAACGCTTTTGATCGGCCTGCTCAAACCCGGCCAGTTCGACGCGTTGCTGAGAAGCGCCTCGGAATTGGGCGTCGGTTCGGTACTGCCGGTGATATGCGAGCGATCCGTCCCGCGAGTAGCCGTCTCCGATATACCGAAAAAAATCGCGCGTTGGCGGAAAATACTGGACGAGGGCACGGCAGTCTCCGGCTCCGTCTTCCCGCCCAGGATATCCGCGCCCGTAAAGTTCGGCGACATAGACTGGGACGCCTTGCCTGAGAAGCGATACGCGGCCGTGCTATCGCCGGACTCGCGCCCGATCTCAAGCGTTACTCGAAGCGCCGGCAGACTTGTTTTCGCGGTGGGGCCTGAGGGTGATTGGAGCGAGCGCGAGAGCGGCACGCTGATTTCATGCGGATTTGTCCCCGTGACGCTCGGCAGAAGGATATTGAGGGCGTCGACTGCTGCTATAGCCGGAGTCGCCTGGTTCAGGCTCGGGGAAACCGCCGGGGCGTGACCGGAAAGTATGAATAAAACCAATCACCTGAACGGGAAAAAATTTCGCGTCCTCACTCTCGGGTGCAGGGTGAACCGCTACGAAGCCGAAGCTATCGCCTCCGCGCTGGAGGGCCGGGGCGCTTCGTTTGTTCCTGAAGGCAACGGGAAAACCGGCGGCGGACAGGTCGATATCTTGATAGTCGTCACATGTTCCGTAACGTCGGTTGCGGACGCAAAAACCAGAAAGGCGCTCAGGCGATGCCGCAGGGAAAACCCGGACTCGCTGATTATCGCGTGCGGATGCTGGGCACAGGCGGCAAGCAATAAGGAGATTATTTCATCGGGAGCCGACATTATAGTCGGTAACAGGATTAAGGAGCATCTGACGCGCGAGATCGAGCGCTGGTACGATTCTCCGGGAACGGTGAGCGTGAATCGGATCGACCTGCGCGAGTGCCGCGAGTGGGATTGCCTGTCGCTCGACCGGCCCAGAATGGGAACGAGGGCGTTCCTCAAAGTGCAGGAGGGCTGCGACCGGAGGTGCGGCTACTGCGCCGTCCCGTCGCTTAGGGGCGCTCCTGTGTCGCGAAACATTGATGACGCGATTTCGGAAGCGGCTCGTATCGCGGAGAATGGTGTCCGCGAAATAATCCTGACAGGTGTGCAGCTTGGCGGATATTGCTGCGACGGCGCGACGCTCGCCGGCCTCACGGCGCAAATATCGCGCGTGCCGGGCGTAAAACGCCTGAGGTTCGGTTCGCTTGAACCGTTTTCCGTCACCGAAGATTTGCTTGCCGCGATGAGGGATTCGGAAGCCTTCTGCCCTCACCTCCACCTGCCTTTGCAGAGCGGCGACGACGGAGTGCTCCGCGCTATGCGGCGCGGATACGCCGCTACCGATTTCGCGAAAATTGTCGAAATGACGAGAAAATATCTCGGCGAAGACGCGCATATATCCACGGACCTGATCGTCGGCTTTCCCGGCGAAGATGAGGACGCATTCGCGCGCAGCATGAGCCTGATCGAATCCCTGGCGCTCGGGAGGGTGCACATATTTCCCCATTCGCCGAGGGCGGGGGCCGAAAGCGCGGCGATGCCGCCCGAGCCTCCCGCGCTGGTGCGAAACAGGATTTCGCGAGTGCGCGAACTCGCCGATGAATTACTGTCGAGGTACGCCGCCAGCATGGTTGGGAAGACCCATTCCGTCCTCGCGGAAGACGTCGGTTGCGGCGTGGCGTCGGGTTGGAGCAGGCATTATCTGCGGGTGTATTTTCCGCCGCCGAATACCGAAAATAACCTACAGGGGAAAGAATTTTCCGTGCATCCGAAAATTTCCGTCGGTGGTATGCTTTTGTGCGAAGGCATCGACAGAGAGAGCGTAATGCGTAATTGCCGGAATATGGAGGACTTGTAAGTGAGCGACGAGGTAGTAATCGGCATCGACCTGGGTACGAGGTATGCTCAGAGCGCTGTGGATGTTCCCGGTCGGAGTGTGAGGATCATTCCCAACAGGTGGGGGCAGATGCGTACCCCCTCAATGGTCGCGTTCACCCCCGAAGGCCTGTTTGCCGGGGAGGACGCGGCGCGTGTGCTGCTGACGAGTCCCGGTTCGGTGTGGTGGGATATGAAGCGCCATCTTGGCTCGGAGTGGGTCGCTAAAGTCGGCTATCGCTCGTACACGCCGGAAGAATTGCTGCTGCCGCTGCTATCCTTGCTGAGGGAGGACGCCGAAGCGCATCTGGGAACTTTCATCTCCTCGTGTGTGCTCGCGGTTCCCGCTCACTTCAGCTTTCCCGAGCGGGGCGCTCTCGCCCGGGCCGCGCGCAACGCCGGATTCGACCGTGTCAGGATAGTGAATGAACCCACGGCGGCCGCGCTCTCCACAGGTATCGACGGTCGTTTCTTAATAATCGATTTCGGGGCGGGAACACTGGACATGTCGCTGGTAGAAGGCGACGCCGGTGTGTTTCAGGTCGTCGAGAGCCAGGGCAGAAGCGATATAGGCGGCCTCGATATAGACAAATTGCTTGCCGCATGGATGTGCCGCAACGCCGGAGTTGCCATGACGCGCCCGGAAGACCCCAGGTCGGCCGTAATGATGAAGGAGGCTGAGAACGTCAAGATCACACTCTCCGGCGCTAACCATACGGTTTGGCGTGTGCCTCCGGGGTTGACGGAGGGCGAACGGTCGATCGAGATTTCGCGTTCCGAATTCGAGACGCTTATAACCCCTCTGATAGAAGATATTCTAAAGATGGTCGAAAAGATGTGGAACAAGTACGAGCCGCAGAAACTGCTGACCGTGGGAGGGAGTAGCAGGATACCGCTCCTCGGAAGGATGCTGTCCGCGAGAGTGCGCGAACCCGACCGCGCGCTGTCGTGCCCGGAGGAAGCGGTCGTCACCGGCACGGCGATGTACACCCGCCAGGGAAAGGAAAGGCTCCTGATAGACGTATTGAGCAAGAGTCTCGGAATAATGAACGCGGACGGCCATGTAGTCCCTATCCTGCGCAAAGGTTCGCCGCTTCCCGCCGAATCGAGGCAATCCTTCACCGCTTACGGAAGCGGGTCGATCGAGATCACGATCGTCCAGGGGGAACGCAAGGTAAAGAGCATAGGCAGGGTACTGCAGTCGATCACGGTGGATGGCGTTTCCAACGGCGAGACCGTCGAGGTATGTTTCCGCGTCGACGGCGGCGGCCTTCTGCACGTCGAGGTAAAGCGCAGGAAGAACGTCAGCCGCAAGACCATATCGCTTGAGACCGACGATATGGGAGACTCGCATTGCGACCTGCCGGCGGAAATGCGAATGAGGGAGGAACGGTTGGCGCGGTTGTCGATGAACCTGCCCGACAATTTCCAATCCCGGCTGCTGGACATGACGAAAGACGCCCGTTCATTAAAAAATGAGGACTCCTCCCTGCAATGGGAGGCGCTGGAGGTTATGGACCGGATGATTTCGGAACTGGAACAGGTCATGTTATGAGGGCCAACGACGCCGATTTCAGGATACTCGGCCTGCAGCCCGATGCGAGTTGGGACGACGTCAAGCAAGCTTTCAGGCGTCTCGCCCGAATTTATCATCCGGACGTTGCCGGCCAATCCAGCGAGCGGAAGTTCGTGGAAATAACCGAAGCGTATATGTCGCTCAAGGAGCGCGCGTCCGCCGGCCTTGCGCGTCCGGCGGGAACTCGCGCGGCAGCGGCAGGGAGAAACGAGCAACAGGCGGCGCCGGCGCGGCGCGAATCGATATTCAGGAGACTGTGGAATAAAATTTTTTCGCGCGGAAAGAGCAAGGACGACGCGCGCGCGGACGAATTCCTGTCCCCGGCGAAGGTGCGATTCATCGGCAGCATACTGTCGCGGGCGGAAAGCGAGCTGTACGGCGTCATATCGAAAAAGGACGAGTTCGCCTCGCGCAGCAGAATGGACGCAATCATCCGCCGCCTTAAGAGCCGTCACCCGGCCGTTGTGCTGCTCGCGTTGAGGCAGTTATCGACGTTCGGCGCGAAGAGCGAAAGCTCCGACGCCGTCGTCGAGCACTTCAGGAAAAACATGCCCGCGCCCGATACGCTGGAGCGTATCATGGACGCGTTCTCGCATTCTCCGCGAAAGGATGATCTGGCAAAAGCCATGCTTTCGCACCTTCCGAAATTTTCGGAGGCGGACGCGATGATACTTCTGAACAGGTTCAAGCGTTGGAGGATGAAACCGGAGTTCTTCCGTCCGTTCCTGTCGTACAAATCCCGGGCTGTGATAGCCGGCGCGCTGTCGAATTGGCCGATGAGTTCCGGAATGGGAAACGGATCGGAGATCATCAGTCTGCTTAAATACGATGACGAGAGCATACTAGTCCCGCTGCTTCGGGCGCTGAAACATGAGAAACTTCCGCCATGGACCGGCATTCGTCTGGAAAGATTGAAGAAAGAACACCCTTCTCCGGCCGTAAGAGTATGGGCTTCCGCTATTGTGCGAGATCAAAACCTGAGTTAGAATAACCATTGAAAACGTGTGTGCATGGTCCCCTCACGTTTTCATCAGGAAGCGGTTGTTATTGCGCATAGGGAGGGGGGACAAAAGATGACCAGCGTAACTCGGCGTGAAAACGAATCCATTGAGGATGCCCTGAAGCGCTTCAAGCGTGAGCTCCGCAAGGTTGGGGTGCTCCGAGAGGCAAGGAAACACGAGCATTACGAAAAGCCTAGTGAAATAAAAAAACGCAAAAAAGCGGCGTCCGCGAGGAACAAGCACAGGAGGTCCGACTGACGGCTTGTTACTTTGGCGTGAGCGCGACATCGTTTGAGGGGGGTCGGGTTCTGCCGGCCCTCTTTTTATTAAGCCGGTATTTAGTTTGGAGGTGTTGATAATTTTCGGGCGCTTTTATGATTTATCCGGGCCGGGCGCTCCCGAGAACGCGCCGCGCAAGAAAGGCTTCGGCCGTTTTATCGAAATTTTAACGCGAGACTTTTGGGGGCTCGTGGGCATGAACCTGCTCTTTTGGGGTTGCGCGCTCCCGTCAATCGCTGTGTTTGTAATAGGTTTCACGGGATTTTTCGGTGGTTTCGCGATTATGATCGCCGTTGCCGCCGCGTTTCCGATCGGAGGGGCTTACAGCGCGTGCGCGTTCTGCGTCACGAAGATGCTTCGCGACGAGCCGCGCGATCTCAGGTACGATTTCGCCCGCAAGTTGAGGGAAAATATCAAAGCTGCGGCTTTACCCGGCATAATGGTCGCCGCATTCGTTTATACGCAGATATTTATGTGGGGTTTTATCCTGTTCGGCGACGGAGGCACAGGTGTCGGCTGGGTCGCCGTTGGTCTCGTGTCTCTCCTGATCGTCGGGATGACCGCGCCGTATGTCTTTTTGCAGATCGCGTATCTGGACCTCAGTGTCCCGCAGGTATTAAGGAACAGCGCGCTTATCACACTGGCCAACGCTCCGAGGAGCTTCATGGGAATGCTCGCGGGCGCGTCCGTTTGGCTTGCGTTCATATTATTTTTGCCGGGTTCGCTCATATTTGCTCCGCTGATCTTTCTGTTCGCCCTTCCCTTGTCATGGCTGTCGGTCTTTATGTGGATATGGCCGCCTGTGGATAAACAATTTGCCATCGATGAGACGCTGCGGAAGAGAAGATCGGAGAATTGAGAATGGAGAATTAAGTAAGAATTCGCCCCAAATTGCAATAAAAAAACAGAAATTCGCAGTATTTTTTAATTATCCATTCTCAATTCTCAATTTATTCACAGCGCTCCGTCCGAACGGTATTTTTCGGCGAGCAATATCGCGGATAAGAACGCGAGGGCCAGGCCCTGACCCCACCCCTGTATCCAGTCGCGGCTGATGTTTCTGTAACCCTCCCTGTCCTTCATGATCGCGGTGCCGCCCGATACGTTCAGAACCCGCCCATCGGGAGTAATGTTTTCAAGCGCGCCGGCCAAAGCGGCCCTTACAAATTTACCGTGCAGGGGATTGCCTCTTATTACCATCGCGGCCGCGATGCCGCAGGAGGCGGATACCTCTTCATAGCTGTCGGGATCGTCCAGTATCGTGCGCCACAAGCCGGACGGCGTCTGCAAAAGTTTCAACGCGGCAAGCTGCTCGTTAATGGACCCCGCCACATCCATGAACTTGGGGTACAAATACGCTTCCGGCAGATAACGTCCCACCTGGCTCATGGTATACGCGGCCCAGGCGTTGGCGCGCCCCCAGAAGAAACCGCTCATATGCCCGCCGTCCCGATTATCGTAACCGTGATACCACAATCCGGTATCAGGGTCCTGGAGGTATTTGATATGCCGATAGTATTGGTTTAAGGCGTCGTTTATCAGGGATTCGTCTCCCGTCTTTACGCCCATTCGCAGCATAAAAAACGCGGCCATAAAAAGGGTGTCTGCCCAGGCTTGTTCGGGGAAGTCGTTTTTCGAGCTGACCGTGTGCTGCAGGACACCGTCCGCGAAGCGCGGGGCTTCAGTACGTAAGTAATTCAGTTTGCTTTCGGCAATATCCTGATATGCCGCGTCTCCCGCAGACTCGCTTAAGGTTATCAAACAGTGCCCCATCGCGCATGTGTTTACCGTCCATTCGTTCGGGAGGCCCAGATCAATCAGTTCATCTATCCGGTCCTTCAGCATGTCGAGGTATTTCTTCTCCCCCGTCGCGCCGAACGCTTCGCATATGCCATAATACGCTACGCCGCAGGGCCAGTCCCAGGTTAAATCCATTCGCATGGTACGGGTTACTATTTTATCCATAATATGCGCCAATGTATTCGCGTCTTCGAACGGCCTGTTCATTTAAGAAATCCCCCTCTTCTTTTCCATTTCGGTCATGCCCGCGCAAGCCCTTTCACATCAGGGATTCTTTTGCACGATCATTGCGTTTATCCTCGGCAAACCGGGATTTTCCTCCAATAACGCTATCACGTCGCGCAGGCTGAAATTCGGATTTACCGGGTATAAACGTTCCAGGATTTCCTTTATCAACGCAAAATCCTCGGGCGTATCGACCGTGAGCCTGTATTTTCCCCAATCTTTATTGCCGCTCGTCTTCATCCACAATTTATATCTTTCCGGCCTGTTCCATATATAATAAGTCACGTGTTCCCTGTCCGGCGGCGCAGCCCCCTCCCTGTCGGCCTCCCGCAGCGTTTCGAGAGAGCATATTTCGGTGTCCATCCCCCTTGGGTATGTCGACGTATCCGCAGCGCAATAATCGACTTCTTCGAAATGCTCGATGTAGTGACGTATAACGGCGTCCGATATTTGGGGGTCTATCAGAGGGCAATCCCCCGACACCCTTACCACCGCGTCGGCCCCGAAATATTCCGCAGCCTCGCGGTAGCGCGAAAGCACGTCAAACTCGGAGCCCCGGTAAACGGGAACTCCCAATTTGCCGCAAAGTTCCGCCACAGGGTTGTCGGTATCGTTTGCCGTCGTCGCGACGACGATTGCGTCGAGCGACGGCACTCTGCCGAGACGTTCGAGTTCATACCGTAACAGCGGACGCCCAAGAACCTCGCGCAGTATCTTTCCGGGCAACCTCGTCGAGGTCGAGCGGGCCTGTACGATGCAGACTACTTTCATAAACCGCAAACCTCCCTATCGTCCGACAAGGGCGCCACTCCTTTACAACAACCCTAACCCCGCAATAATATATCATACCCCGCAGATTGAAATTGAAAATGTTTTTCAAATCGGGATTTTAATTACTTGAAATAGATTTCGCTTTGTTGTAATATCATGGTCAGGTGAGTGAAATAAAAATTACATAAATGGAGTCTTCTCGCGGCAGGTTAATTGACGAAGTCCTTTTGCGGTGTTTTTATTTTATTCACAATACAAACAAACTAGGAGGATTGTAATGAGAATTTCAAAAGTTTTTCCGGCGATGTTACTTGCAATAATGATGACAGTTACCGTAATCGGCTGCGCGGCGGCCGACATATCCGGTAATATCACCCTCGGCTGGTGGGGAAACCCTACTCGTAACGAGCAGACAACGGCGGTAAGAGAGCTCTTCCAAGGCGCCTTCCCCGGAGTAAGCGTGGAGGAATTAACGGTGGGTTGGGGCGATTACTGGACGCAGCTTTCCACACTTGCGGCCTCGCAGGACCTTCCGGATGTCGTTCAAATGGATGTGGCCTATCTGGAAGATTATGTCGCCAACGCCCAATTGATGGATCTCACGCCGTTGATTGAAAGCGGGCAGATCGATCTCTCCAGAGTTCCCGATGCGGTGGTTGGACTGGGACGCCTTGCCGGCGGAATTTATGCCATCTCTATCGGGCAGAACTCTCCGGCGATGATTTACAACAAGACATTGATGGATGAACTGGAAATCGAAGTTCCAAATTATATGACCATCGATCAATTCACGGCAATCTCCCGTCAGGTATACGAAAGGACGGGAATCCGCACGAACTTTGCGCTGTCCGACCCCTCCAATCCGCTTGAATTCCTGGTAAGGGGAGACGGATTAAACATGTGGGAGAATCCTTCCGCCTCATTGTTCCTGCCGTTCTTCAATCTGATCGGGCAGGCCGCCCTCGAAGGCTGGGGATACGATCCGGCCTCCTTCATCGGCCGCGCGGGAGTTGTCGAGCAAGACCCGCTCATCGCCGGAGGCGAGCCCAACACCCAATCGTGGGTGACCTTCGGCTGGTCAAATGGCATCACGGGCCTTCAGGCAGCGGCTCCGGAAGGCATGACGCTGGCGATGGCGACGTACCCGTCGCACAACCCCGCCGCCTCCAACTATGTGAGAGCCTCCATGTATTTCTCGATAGCCGCGAACACGGATAACGTGGATACCGCCGCGGCGCTTGTCAATTTCTGGACGAACAGCGTAGAAGCCAACCAGATCATGAAGGGTGAGCGCGGAGTTCCCGCTTCCGCAGCGGTTGTTGAGGCAATTACCCCGGAGATGAATGAAGTTGGGAAAATCATGTTCGAATACGTGTCGATGGTGGCCGCGGACGCAACAATCCCCTACGCTCTGAGACCGCCGGCCGCGGGAGAGATCAACAGCCAATTGCGTTTGGTTGTCGATGAGATGGCTTTCGGCAGCACAACCCCGGCGGGAGCTGCGGAGAGCTTTGCCGCCTTTGCAGCCAATTTGCTGTAACTGCGATTCGTAATTGAAACGTTGAGCGGGCGAACTATGTTCGCCCGCTTGAATCAAAAATGAAAAAAAGACAATTTTCACTCATTGGATTCCTAAAGCGTGATAACGTCGCGGCGGTTGTGTGCATGATGCCGTTTATCATCGGTTTCCTCGCGTTCCTGATCGTTCCGATGCTCTTGTCGCTGTATTATTCTTTTACGAATTACCATTTGCTTCGGTCGACGCATGAATTCATCGGGCTGCAAAATTATGTCAGAATGTTTAACGACCCGCGTTTCTGGTCGGCGATTCGCGCGACTTTCTACTTCGCGTTCGCGTCGGTGCCGTTAAGACTGTTATTTGCCCTGATCGTGGCGGTTCTTTTGTTCAAGGGTTCAAAGCTTACGGGACTATACCGCGCGATGTACTACCTGCCGTCAATCCTTGGCGGATCCCTCGCGGTCGTTATCCTTTGGGGAAGGATTTTTTCACAAAGCGGCATCCTGAACGCGTTGCTCGGATTGATCGGGCTAAACCGAAATTTCGCATGGTTGGGTGATTCGAGAACGACTATCTGGACATTGATTTTATTGGCTGTCTGGCAATTCGGTTCCTCAATGCTGATCTTCCTGGCCGCGCTGAAACAAATTCCGGTCACCCTTTACGAGGCGGCGAGCATTGACGGAGCGAACCGCCTGAGGAGATTCTTTCGCATCACATTACCGCTACTCACCCCAACCATCTTTTTCAACCTGGTAATGCAAACGATAAGCGGCTTCCTGGCGTTTACGCAGGCCTTTGTCATCACGCAGGGAGGGCCAAGGGACACGACAAGGTTCTACGTGCTGCACATGTATCAGACGATCTTTCAAAACCAGCGCCCCGGAGAGGGCGCGGCGCAGGCGTGGGTCATGCTGTTGATCATCGGCGTCATGACAGCCATCATGTTCCTCACCAAGAAATTTTGGGTTTATGACGGGGGTTACTGATTATGGTCAATAAAGCAAGCGAATTAAGCAGCTTTATTAGCCATGTGATTGTCTTTACGTTCGGTGTCTTTATGATTTATCCGCTCATTTGGATGTTCATGAGCACGTTTAAGGAGACAGGCGTGATTTTCCACACGGCGACGTCTTTAATTCCGGAAAAATGGACGCTGCAAAACTTTGTGAACGGATGGCGCGGCGTATCGGGGGTTACATTCGGCAGGTTTTTCCTCAATTCATTTATCATCTCGGGCGTGGGAACCATCGGCGCATTGATTTCATCCGCGCTCGTCGGATACAGTTTTTCCAGAGGGCGCTTCAAAGGTAAAAATATACTGTTCGCGCTCATGCTTGCCACGCTTATGCTGCCCGCGCAGGTTTTGATGATTCCTCAATTCTTATGGTTCAATACGCTGGGATGGGTGGGTTCATATTTACCGCTTATCGTCCCCGCGTTTTTCGCCGTCCAAGGGTTCTTCGTTTACCTTATCACCAATTTCATCGATGGTATTCCGAGGGAGCTCGACGAAGCGGCCAGAATCGACGGGTGCTCATTCTACGGCATCTTCGGCTATATTATCCTTCCGCTTTCCGTACCGGCGCTTATCACGGCGGGCATCTTCTCATTCATCTGGAAATGGGACGATTTCCTGGGACCGCTGCTGTATGTGCGCGGAACCGCGAATTTCCCCGCGTCGCTCGCGCTGCGTATGTTCTCGGACCCGACCACGGCGACGGATTGGGGCGCGGTATTCGCAATGTCGATCCTTTCGCTCGTCCCGGTCGTAACCATCTTCATTACCTTACAAAAGTATCTTGTCGAAGGCATCTCGACGTCGGGCTTGAAATAACCGAAAACCGAAATAAGCGCGGCGCGGTAAAACTCCCGTGTGTTATGTATGCGCTTATTGATCTACTATCGCCCGAACCAGCATATCGAGCGCCTCGCCCCTGGCGAGGGCGGTTTCGGGAAAGCCGAATCCCTGCGGCGCGTGCCCGAGCAATTGCTTTCTCTCATCTTCCGTGATCGGCCGGCCTATCCCGAACGTTCCGAGGGCGGGGCCTCTTACCAGCGGAACCCCCAGAATTTGGTTATCCGATTCGCGATTATTAGAGGGAGCATTGTGCGGATAAGCAATCGGGGCAAGAAATTTATGCAGCATAGCCAACTGAACCGCCGCGTTATATTCGTGTTCCTGCGGGACGTCGCCAAATCGCGCGAGGGATATATTCACGCCGCTTTTCAGCAGTTCCCACTGAACCTTTATTGCCGGAACGGAACGCGGTTGGATATTCTCCCTTACGGCAATCGCCGCAAGCGCTCCGGCGGCTTGCCCCGTCATCATACATATGGGCTGGACGCGTAGCGCCCCGGACGCAAGCCTCGACATTGAAAGATTCTTCTCCGCCGCAATAAAGCCGTCAATTTCGGCCGGAATCAGGGCAAACAACGGGACTTGAAAATTTCCCCTAGGGTTGTTGGCGGTTATGGATGCTCTGGTCTCGCCGAGGGAATTCTCCATATCCGCGTGTTCTCCGGAATTGTGAAGGTCGATGAGATAGCGGCCTATCGCTATCGCGTCGCCGAACTCGAAGCTGCTCTTGCCGTCGCGGTAGCTGATGGAGTTTTGCAGAAGCATCCCGGAAGTGAGCGTATTTTCGCCGAGGATTCTTCTGGATTCCCTCACGTATGGGATTACCGGCATACGACGGACTATCTCATGCCATTCGGGCGTGACAAGGTCGCGTACCAAGTCCAAAGTCTCATTGGAATAATATTCGTCGTCCGCGACCGACCAGTTGCTCCCCAGCCCGTCCAGCTCATGCTGAAGGTAATAAATGAAATTGAGCGTCTTTAAGAGCGCGCGCCGATTCGCTTTTCTGCGTTCCTCCGCGTCATCGAGGTATTTTACGGGAAGGCCGGAACGCCCCGGGGCCCAACCTACAAGCCCGGGGTAATCGTTTCCGTAGTTTACCCCCGTTTTCGTAATTCTGCTCCAATTTTCTCTGCGTCCGTCGAAAAGTCCGGGAACCGACGAATCGGGCATAGCGCGGTAAGCGTTATGTGTTTGCAGGTTTTGAGGATACCGCCACGGATTGTCTCCCCCCGCTACGGTCAGAAAACGGGTGTAATTTCTCCTGTGTTCCGCCACGTAATTCGGGAGGACAGTTTTTGCCTTCAGGTGATCCGGGACCCCTTCGGGATAATATTTAATAACGGCTGTCCAGGTGATGTCCTGGATCATAACCTCCGGATCGATGTTCGGGGAGACTGAATTCCCCGCTCGGTATGAAGCTCCCGCGAGGGGAATGATGTCGCCGTATTCCGTGGCTTCAATCAACACCTCGCATTTTATTTCGTCCGTTTCCGTCCTGACTCCTGTTACTCTTACGCCTTCGCGCATTACTTCCGTTATCTTCGTCCCGAGCATGATGTCGAGTTTTGCCCCTGAATCGCGGGCGCTTTCGATAAGTTCGTACAGCTTGTCCTGTCCGACTGTGGGTTCAAACGCTACGGTGTTATTTCCGAAATAACCTATGCGGGGGGACTTATTACGCTCTCTGTAGAATTCCTCGATACTTCGGATGAATTCACGGTATATTCCGCTTCTCTGGTTACTCATATCGTCCATCGTAGTGACCCCCGCCGCAGTCATCTGCCCGCCTATCCACGACGACTCCTCAATGACCAGAACATCCGCGCCCATACGGGCAGCCTGTATCGCCGCCGTTATCCCGCCCGCGCCCGCCCCTGCCACGACAACATCGTATTGAAGTAAAGCCGCCGCGCAACTGCCGGACGACGCGAAAAGCAAAAAAACCGCGCAAAAATACCTAATCGAATATTTATTACCGAAAAAGCCCAGAATGTTTTCGGCTATTAAACGCCGCGCTATTTTTTTCGTCATAAGATCGCCCCTTTACATGAACCATTATACCAACTCCCCATACATAATCTTTTATCGCTTAACGTTTTTTGCTTAAAGCTTTTGCCTGTTCCGGGGGTTCGTCAGGCTTATTGTCCCGCCCTTTTTTTTATGCTATAACCATAACGAGACGGATATGCCTAAGGGAAAAAGGAGAGATTCTCATGCGTATTGAAAACGGAAGAGCGAATGATGTGCGAATCGCATATATCGGCGGCGGAAGTTGCGGCTGGGCTTGGAGCCTTATGGCGGACCTCGCTTTGGACGGACATATGAGCGGGACGGTCTGCCTGTATGACATCGACGTCGGCTCCGCTAAAAAAAACAGCGTAATCGGCAAAAAATTCGGAAGCCTTCCGGAAGCTGAGGGACAATGGGATTACAGGGTTGCCGAAAACCTGGAAGAGGCTTTGACAGGCGCGGATTTTGCGGTCATTTCCATACTGCCCGGAACTTTCGAGGAGATGCGCAGCGACGTTCACTCGCCCGAAAAGTACGGCATATACCAATCGGTGGGCGACACGGTAGGGCCGGGCGGGCTTCTGCGCGCTCTGCGCACACTGCCCATATTCGCCGAGCTCGCCCTTGCGGTCAAAGAATTTTGTCCGAACGCTTGGGTCATCAATTACACCAACCCGATGACGGCGTGTCTTCGCGCGCTGTATACGGTGTTTCCGGAAATTAAGGCGTTCGGCTGCTGCCACGAGGTGTTCGGCGCGCAAAAACTGCTGGCGCAGATGCTGGAAGATGTTCACGGCGTCAAAGCCGAGCGGCGGGACATCAATATCAACGTGCTGGGCATCAACCATTTTACGTGGATTGACGAAGCTCGTTACGGCGGCGCCGACTTGATACCGTTGTACCGCGACATGGCGGAAGCCCGCTACGACGAGGGGTATGCCAAAGGAAAAGACACTAATTGGATGAACGACAGCTTTGCGTCCGCCAATCGCGTAAAGTTTGACTTGTTTCGCAGGTACGGGTATATCGCCGCTGCGGGAGATAGGCATCTGGCTGAATTTTGCCCCGGGAAATGGTATCTCGGGGATCCCGATACGGTGCGCGGGTGGCGCTTTGGCCTGACTACCGTGGATTGGCGCGTGGAGGACTTCAAGAGGAGGCAGAAGCGCAGGGAGCGTATACTAAACGGCGAGGAGGAATTGAAGCCGGCAGCTTCGGGCGAGGAGGGTCATCTGTTGATGAAAGCCCTTATGGGTTTGGGCGACACGGTGAGCAATGTGAACCTGCCCAATACGGGACAGATTTCCAATCTGCCGGTGGGCGCCGTGGTGGAAACCAACGCCCTGTTCCGGGCGGGCGTAGTGCGGCCGATCGTTTCGGGCGCCGTGCCGGGCAATATCCTGAGTATGCTCCAACCGCACGTCAGCAACCAGGAAACAACCGTCCGGGCGGCTTTGGAGTGTGACGAGAAACTGGCGTTTTCGGTCTTCGCGAATGACCCGCTGGTGGATATCGGCCTTCAAGACGCGCGTGAGCTCTTTGAAGCAATGATACGCAATACGGCGGCATATCTTCCCGCCGCCTGGACAAGAGAGTGATAACAAGATGACGATGAAGCAAGCCGGCGGGTTTACCCTGCCCGGAGAAGCCGGGTACGAAACGCTTACTTTGGAACTGGCGGACAAGTGGGGCGCCGATGTTATCAGGGACAGCGACGGCACGGCCCTGTCGCCCGAGATTACGGGATCGGGCTACGGCATTTATTCGACGGTCTGTATCATCCGCGGTCATAACGATTGGATAAAGCGGCGCCCGGAGACGCAGCAGCAAACCTTCCTTGTTACAAATCCGGCGACGGCCAATACGGATGTGCTGGAAATTAATTTGCTTGAAGGTTTTTTTGATAAACACGTTGCCGTAAACGAAACGCCGCAATCACGGAAGCTCTGGCAAGTAACCGACCGCACCGCGGGGTTGGCGCTGCCCCCGGAATCCTGGCATTATGAATCGGGCGCGGTGACGGTGAAGGGAGCCATTCCCTGGCATACCTATACGGTCAGTTTCCTGGCATGGCGCGTCTGGGAAGAAATCTCAATGTATAACCACACCACGAACAATTGGGACAGCGAACGCCTGATGCAGCTTGACCCGGTGTATCCCGAGGTACGGAAATACCTGCTGGATTGGATGGAGCGGTGGTGTTCGCAGCATCCCGACACCACGGTGGTGCGGTTCACCTCGCTGTTTTACAATTTCACATGGATTTGGCGCGACGACGAAAAAAACCGAAATCTTTTTGTCGATTGGGGCTCCTACGCCTTTGCCGTCAGCCCTCTTATGCTGGAAAATTTTGAAAAAGCTTATGGTTACTCTTTGACAGCGGAAGATTTTGTAAACGGCGGAAAATATCGCGCCACCCATATGCCGCCGGATTCGCGCTTGCGCGACTGGATGAATTTTGTATGCGATTTCGTCGCGGGCTTTGCCAAACAGCTTGTGGACATTGTGCACCGCTGCGGCAAACAGGCATACGTTTTCTACGATGACAGTTGGATCGGCCTGGAACCTTACGGGCCGCGCTTTTCTTCCATAGGGTTTGACGGAATCATCAAGTGCGTGTTTTCGGGATTTGAAAGCCGCCTGTGCTCCGGCGTGCCGCAGGTAAAGACTCGTGAACTGAGACTGCACCCTTATCTGTTTCCAACAGGACTTGGAGGGGCCGATACTTTTTCCCCCGGAGGCGACCCCGGCGGGGACGTGATGAAGTATTGGGTATCTGTGCGTCGGGCGATGCTGCGGGCGCCCGTTGAAAGAATCGGGCTCGGAGGTTACCTTCATCTGGTGGAGCAATTTCCCGATTTTGTGGAAAACGTCACAAAAATCGCGGACGAATTCCGCATTATTCGAAACCTTCACTCACAAGGCTCCCCGCAGAACCTCATACCTGAGGTGGGCATACTTACAGCCTGGGGAAGCCTGCGAAGCTGGACTTGCTGCGGCCACTACCATGAAAACCCCGATAACGACTTGCTGAACCTGATCGAAAGCCTTTCGGGCCTGCCATTCGAGGTTCGTTTTTTGGGGTTTCGGGAAATTCGGCACGGCGTGCCGGACGGCTTAAACCTCATCGTCAACGCCGGATTTGCGGGCAGCGCGTGGAGCGGCGGCGATGAGTGGCGTGATGAGCGTGTCGTTGCCGCGCTGACGCGGTGGGTCCACAATGGCGGGGTGTTGTTGGGAGCCGGCGCGCCCTCGGCAATCGGCGGATACGATACGTTCTTCAGGATGGCGCAGGTTTTCGGCGTGGATGTCGATATGGGTGAGCGAATAAACCACGGGCGGTGGAGCTTTGAGGTTGAAGGAGGCGGAATTGAGCTGGAGGATATAAAACCGCAGCCGGGCCTTTATCTCATACACAAAGAGACGAGGGTTTTAGCCGCTCGGGACGGTCTGCCCCTGTGCGCGGCAAACAGGTTCGGCCGGGGCATGGGCCTGTACTTGTCCTCTTTCCGTTACGGGCCCCGAAACACGCGCGCGCTGAAACAGTTGATATTGGAAGCCTGCGAGTGCGCGGATACCACGTGGGTCTGTTCAAATCCGTATATTGAGTGCGCGGTTTTTCCGCACTCCGGGGCGGCAGTGATTGTCAACAACTCTCCAAGGCCCGCAAGCGCGGCGGCAACGGTCGCCGGTCGGGCGGAGAGGATAGATTTGGCCCCTTATGGTATGCTGTTATTGAAATTATAGTATATAATTCATAATGAGAGGTGATGGCGGTGGCCGGGGATTTTTCGATTTTGGCCGAATACGAAATTGACGACGACCTGGCGTTGTTGCTGGCACGAGATAGTGGAACGCCGAGGCTTGGGATATACAACCTAAACAGCGATAAGAAAAAATACGTCCCCTTCTCATGGGTGGAAAATCCTGCCAGGACACTCAAAATAAAGGCCGGAAAGAACACCAAAGAGTATCCTGTTTCGGCGCTGATGGAGGGAGTGGCCTCGCTTTTCAAGAGCAGCGAGAAGGCGCTGGCGCTCAATACGCTCTCGTGGAGGGGCGTGCAGGTGTTGGGCGATCTGATTCATATGCCGAAGACCGCGCGCAGCGAGGTCGATCTGAACATCATAGCGGAAAACAAGCGGGATGCTCTCTGGTATGTGTACACTCCCAAGAGGGGCAATTGGCGTGTCCGCCCCTGCTTCATCGCGACCGGCGCAGAGCGGGATACAATGTCGCATCTGCTCGAAGATGGCAAACCCTGGCCCGTCCCTGCGCTCTCGATACAAAACGGCGCGCTGCCGCACACGATGCGGAATATTCAGTTGGTGAAAGAAGTAACGATCGTCAATCCGTCGCGGTGGAGCGAGTTCATGCTCCCGCTCACGAAAGCGATGCTGCTTGGCTTCAGCGACTGGTCGGGCGGGGGGGAGCGCCTTTTCGGAGAGGCTTTATGGAAATGCCTGCCTGGCGGTAACTACAGGTCGGCTGAAACTATATCGACGCTTGCTTCGGCCGGAAGACTCTTTTTGAATAAACTGACGGCATATATCCGGCTGTGGCCGGCGCTTGAGGACTCGCATTCGGAGCTGTCCGGCGACGCGATCCTGGAACTGGAAGCGCGGGGAATGAAAAAGCGCGAACGGTTCGAGATTACGAATCCCAGTCTTGACGACAGGCAGTTTCGGGTGACAAGATTGATGGATGAGGAGACGTCCGCCGTCACGTTCGGAATAGTGCCCAATATGAGACTGCCGGGCGAGCAGGATCGCATAATTTCCCTTACCGGAGAGAACTGGGAGAAGTGCCTTGACGCGTGTTCGCTGGGCGGCGAGCGCGATCCGCAGTATACGTGCCTGTCTGTGATGGGAGCGATCGAAACCAAGGTTTGGTATAACCGCCTGGTCGAATGCATTACGCAGACTCCGGGAAGCGAGGGAGAATAAATTTGAACGATTACGTGGATAACGCGATTGCCGCGATAGCGAGAAAATGGAATGACAATAAGTCCGTCTTGCCCCTCGCCAAACAGATGGAAGTGTTGGGCAAAAACCATGCGCACCTGCGAGGCACGAAGGATCCTGAGGAACGCAAAAAAGCCCGCCTCGTCTGGCAGAAAGCGGCAAGCCATTACTGGGATCTTCTCTGGGCAATAGTAGAGGCGAAGATCGACGCCGGCCCTCCGGAAGAACTGGAGTTCGACGCGGCGGAACGGCTTTTTATCGATTATGGACACCTCTCCTCCGAATACACGACGGCGAACGCGGCGTTCGAGGAACAAATCGGCGCCCCGACCGCGGTTGACATGTATCAATACACCAGGCTCACCGACTACATTTGCGAGAATTACGCGCTTATTTTCGGCAAACATTACGCGGGCCCGTCGGGCGGCGTACCCATCGACGAGAAACTGACGCGCTTCGAGAACGAACTTAAGATGACGAAGACCCGCCGCAGAATGGCTATCAATATGCTCGTCTCAAAAGTGGACGTGATAGAGAGGGACGAAATGGAGGAAGTTCTCCAAAGTCTCGAAAACGGGCTGATGGACGCCATAGAAACAGACATGCGCACCAAACGGGTAAGGGAGGCGGAAAGAGGGGAGCTTGACGCCATCAGGAACAATTGCAAACGGTACGAAACGGCGGAACGGACGTTCTGGTATCTCATGGACACCATCGAGAAAAAGCTGACCAAAACCGAAGAACCTAAGGCCGAGGCCGCCCCGGTGAAAACGGAGAGCGCCGCCGGGCCGTCCGCGCCGCTGAAGGTAGAGGAATACTTCGACCCGTTCGTAGAGATAGAGAGGGATTTTATCGGAAACTCGAAAAGTTTCGAGGCTCCCCCTCCGCTTCCCGTACCGGAGAAAATCGAATCCGGCGGTGATCAGGAAGGCGTCGAATCGCCCGACGACGAAACGGAGTCCGCCGCGACGGCGGAAGCGATCCGGGACGATACGCCGGCGGGCGCCGAAGAGCTTGACCAGTCGCTTAAGATTGTGCAAAATCTTCTGTCGCTGCATGACCGCACGAAATTCCTCGCGGGCCTGATAGTTCACGTAAACAACGAAGCCGCGCGGTGGACGACGCGAGTGAAGATGGCCGAAAAAAAATACAAGGGACAGGGCGTGCCCGCGCTGAAGATGGAACTCCGCGAGGGATTGAACCGCAAGAGGGATTTCATGATGCTCTGCGCCCGTACCGCCAGAATCGACACATCGCCGCTGTGCCAGAACAAAACCAAGCCTATTTCCATGGCCCGCGCGGGTGAGATAATGATGGACCTCACCCCGCTCGACCCGGATATGCTTCGCGCGGCGAGGATCAGGATGTACGGCATCCCTCGCGTCATAATGGTTCCGGGTCAGGGCTTGGGAGTCTACGACTGGGAGGACAACAGCCTGATGATCCCGATTTTCCCGGCGGTCTCCGACACCAAGGACTTCTGCTTCGCGCTCGCGGGCTTCCGCTGGGACAACGATGAGGACAGGACGCTCAAAGACACCTACGCCCTGCTGAAAGCAAATAAGGGCAAGGGCATCCGCGGATTGCAGGAAGCGTTTATGAACGACTATTTCCTCTGGATTTCCAAGGAGAGGAAGGGCTACCGCATCCTGTCGAAAGACGTCTCGAAGTGGTTTAAAACGTTCTTCAAACAGAAATCCGGAGTTGCAGCTACGGGCGGTCGTGCCTAGTGAGCGACGCGAGTTTATCTCCCAGTAATTGAATTATCTGCACCAACAGCACCAATACGATGATCGTGGCAATCATCACATTCGTCATAAACCGCTGGTATCCGTAGCGGAACGCTATATCGCCCAGCCCGCCGGCGCCGAGGGCGCCCGCCATCGCGGAATAACCGATGAGGCTTATCACCATCAGCGTGGCGCCGGCTATTATCCCCGGAAGCCCCTCGGGTATCAGCACTTTGTATATTATCTCGAACGGCGTAGCGCCCATCGACTGCGCCGCCTCTATTATGCCCCTGTCAACCTCGCGAAGCGACGACTCCACAACGCGCCCGACGAACGGTATCGCCGCAATGGAGAGCGGCACTATTGCGGCTGTCCTGCCTATCGAAGTGCCGGCGATTAAACGGGTGAGTGGTATCACTGCTATCATTAGTATCACAAACGGCGCCGATCTGCCGATGTTCACGACGAGAGAGAGCGAGTTATAGAGCGGACCGCTGCGCAGTATCCCGTCCTCCGACGTAACGGACAAGACCACGCCGAGCGGCAGTCCTATCAGAAACGCGATAAGCGACGCCGCGCCGACCATATAGAGCGTGTCGCGCGTTCCTTCAATAAGTAATGTCAGAAGCAGCTCGTATGACATAACCCTTTACCTCCACCCTCAATTTCATATCCATTAAGAATTCGATGACGCCCTCCTTGTCCTCTCCCGACAATTGCATTATCAGCGTGCCGAAGGGGGTGGAGCGTATGTTGTCGATGTGGGCGGCCAGGATGTTCACGTCCACGTCGAACTTGCGGACGAGATCGGAAACTATCGGGCTCGCGGCAACGTTGCCGAAAAACCATATCTGGAGCACCAGGTCGGCGTTCCGCGACGGCGTCTGCGAAAATTTCAAATCGGCGAACGACTCCGGCAGCTCCGTCTGCATCACACTGGAAACGAGTTCCTTCGTCGCAGTCTTTAGGGGGTTGGTGAAGGCGCGGAGCACCGACTCGCTCTCCACCACCTCGCCGTTTTCGAGCACAGCTACCGAGTCGCATATCTCCTTAATCACATTCATCTCGTGGGTTATAAGTATCACGGTGACTCCGAGTTTTTCGTTTATCTCGCGGATAAGGCGGAGGACCGATTTCGTCGTCTGGGGATCGAGCGCCGAAGTCGCCTCGTCCGACAGCAATACGTCGGGACGGTTCGCCAGGGCGCGCGCTATGCCGACGCGCTGTTTCTGCCCCCCGGACAGCATACTCGGGTATTGATCCAACTTGCCCTCAATCTCCACCAGCGACGCTATCTCGTGGACCCTGTCCATGATGTCGCGCTTGTTCCACCGCGCAAGCTCCAGCGGAAAAGCAATGTTGCCGAACACGGTGCGGTTGGAGAGCAGATTGAATGACTGGAAGATCATGCCTATTCTGCGCTGCGCCGCGCGAAGCGGGGCGCCCGAGAGGGCGGTCATCTCCGTTTCGTTGATGAACACCTGCCCGGATGTGGGGGGATCGAGCATATTCACGCAGCGTATCAGCGTACTCTTCCCCGCGCCGCTCCGCCCTATCACCCCGAACACCGAACCCTCTTCGATATCGAGCGACACGTCGCGAAGAGCGTAAAAATCGCTCTCCGAGGATTTATCCTTTATCCTGTAAACCTTATTTATTCCGGACAGGCGAATCAATGCAGGATTGCGCGGGTCAGAGCTTGACGTCTACTATAGCCGTCACGCCCACTCCCTGCACGCGCCGGAACTGCTGAAGCGGATTGAGCGAGTCTATGGGGATGAGGATGCTGATGCGGATACCCGAAAATTCCACTTCAAGCTGCCCGACCGCCTGTGTGCGCTCCATCGCGTCCTGGGTGTTCGCCCCTATCTGGGCTGCCCCTATGCGCGTGTTGCTCCCCAGCGACAATATGGGCACCACTTTGGTAAAACCGTCGAACTTCGCGCCCCTGTTTAAAGTAACGGTGTTTATAAAATCGTTGATCTGGCTGGAGAGAAGCGTTACAGCCGCCCCCCCGCCGACTATGAGGGCTCCGTCCCTCAGGATATTCCCCAGGCTGGCCGAAGCGATCCCCGCGCTCGCGAAAATTATCAGGGTCACGAGAAACGCGCATATTTTACTTTTGGTCTTTTTCATCGTGCGGAACACCTCCAATATTAAATCCGTTCTATCGGGTCGCCGGTTCTGACCCAACCGCCGGTCAGCACCCTGCAAAAAATACCCTTCGTCGGCATAATGCACTCGCCCGTCCGTTCGAATATCTGACACCTGGCGTGGCAATCCTTCCCTATCTGGCTCACCTCAAGGACGCACTCCCCCACCCTCAGCCTTTCTCCGACGGAGAGCAGGGCAAGCTCTATCCCCTCCGTCGTGAGATTCTCGGCGAAACTTCCGGGCGCTAAATCCGGGAGCTTCGCCCTCATAATCTCAATATCTTCGGACGCGATGAGGCTTACCTGCCTGTGACCGAAACCGCCGTGGGCGTCACCCTCGACGCCGAAACCCTCTATCAGTTTCGCCTCTCCCGCGTCGAGCTTTATTGTACCCTTCGCGGCGGATTTGCAAACGGCAATAATACTGCCCTTTGCGGAGCTCATCATCAGTCCGCCACCCTCGACGTCGCGGCGGTGAATTTCTCCTCTTCCTCGAAACTCCGGCATCCGCCGCAGTCCATGCTGCATGAGGGCGATACGGCGGCGCCGCTCTTTCGTTCCCTGTAGTTCTTGATCGCGGCCCTCAGGGCTTCCTCCGACAACAGGGAGCAGTGCAGCTTTTCGGCCGGAAGACCGCCGAGTTCGTCCGCCACCTCTTTGTTTGTTATCTTGAGGGCTTCGTCGATGGTGAGCCCCTTCACCATCTCCGTCGCCATAGAACTCGTCGCGATGGCAGCCGCGCATCCGAACGTCTCGAATCCGACGTCGCGGATCACTTCGTTCTCGTCGACATCCAGGTATATTTTCATCACGTCCCCGCAACGCGGATTACCCACCTCTCCGACCGCGCTTGCGTTATCTATCCCGCCGACGTTGCGCGGATTCATGAAGTAATCCACGACCTTCTCGTTGTATTGTTCCACAATCGCTAACCTCCCCTCTTATAAGGCGACATCTTCCGCAGGGTATCCACTATGGGCGGGAACTTTTCGAGTACGTAGTCTATGTCCTCGGAGGTCGTATCCTTGCCGAGCGTCATCCTCACAGAGCCGTGAGCCGTCGCGTGATCCAGCCCCATAGCGAGCAGCACGTGGCTCGGCTCCAGGCTGCCCGACGTGCAGGCGCTGCCGCTTGATACCCCTATTCCCGCGTAGTCCATACGGAGCAGTATGCCCTCGCCCTCTATAAACCTGACGCACATGCTGGCGTGGAACGGCAGACGCTTCGTCCTGTGCCCGGTCACGAACGTGTCCGGTATGCGTTCGATTATACCATCCAGCAATCTGTCGCGCAGAGCCGATACTCGGGCTTCCTCGCCCGACTCGCGCAGCCGCGCAACCAACCGCGCGGCCGCGCCGAAGCCGGCGATCCCGGCTGTGTTCTCGGTGCCGGAGCTTATGCCGTACTCCTGGCCTCCGCCGTGCACAAGCGGCGCGAGCTTGATGCCCTTCCTTATATAGAGTGCGCCGACCCCCTTGGGCCCGTACATCTTGTGGGCGGACATGGTCAGCATATCGACAGGCAGCTTCGAGACGTCGAGCGGCATGTGCCCGGCGGTCTGCACGGCGTCCGTGTGAAAGAGAGCGCCGCGCTCCCGGCACAGCGCCCCCAGCTCCTCTATCGGGTTTATCGTGCCTACCTCGTTGTTGGCGTGCATGATGGAGACGATCAGCGTGTCGTCCCTGAGCGCGTTTTTCAGGTCGTCGGGACTGACCATTCCGAACTCGTCAACGGGCAGCCACGTCGCCTCGTAGCCGTTCTTCAGAAGCCACTTGAACGTGTCCATCACGGCGTGATGCTCAACGCCGGACGTTATTATGTGCTTCCTGCCTTTTTTGTCGGCCCACGCCGACCCCTTTATGGCGAGATTGTCGGCGGCGCTGCCGTTTCCCGTGAACACTACCTCGTGTACGTCCGCGCCGATCAGCGACGCCACGGACTCCCTCGCGTCGTCGAGGGCCTTCCGAGCCTCCCTCCCCCACTGGTGCAGGCTGTTGGGGTTCCCCGGGCTCGACGAGAGGAACGGGAGCATGGCTTCCAGCACTTCCGCCGCCATCGGCGTGGTCGCGGAATGATCCAAATATACTTTGCGCGATTCCATATCGCTCACCTCGCTGTTGTTGTCGCGAGGAAAAAACCCCCGCGCCCAAATTATACATCCAAAAAGCGCGCGACGCGCGGCAGATCGCCGCGCGCACGCATAAAAAAATTATGGATTGTTCGTCCAGCTTATTTCTCTCAGCAGTGCTGAGAGTTTTACGTCCTCGCCGTGTACGTCGGTGGATTCCATTTTCAAAGCGTTACGATTTGTAACGCTTTCGTTGCCATCATCTATGTACCAACGTCTTCCCTGTCTTTCCCTTCGAGGACGGCGACGTCCCTGAGGTAACTCTTCCAGATAGAGAACGACAGCCACACAAACACGGCCGCGCCCGCGAGACCTCGCAGTATAACGTCCGGGCGGCCTTGCCCGGCGAGATAACCCCCGGCTCCCCCGACGGCGTGACCGAAGAAGAAAAGCACGGCAACCGCGCATAACATCGTCGCTATTCTCTTCACCGCGGCTCTGCTTTCGGTGGCCATGCCCGGAAATTGCGCCGGCGTCGTCAGCGCTGCCGGCAATACTCGGCGCAGATTTCGAACAATTCCTCTTTCAGCATCGGTTTTATGAGATAACCGTTCATCCCCGCGGCAAGGCACTCTTTTATTTTTTCTTCGTCGTCGCTCGCCGTCAACGCGATTATCGGAATATCCCGCGCGTTTTCGCAGTCGAGGCGCCGTATCGCCTCGGTGGCTTCGATGCCGTCCATTTCGGGCATTAATATATCCATTAAGATTATCGAAAATTTATCGGGAGACCGCTCGAACTTTTCAACTGTATCCTTGCCGTCGAAGGCAAATTCCACATCAATGTCCTTTATTTCTTCGAACATCGACGAAACGACGACTCTGTTTATCTCACTGTCTTCCGCCACAAGAATGCTCTTTCCAGATAATACCTGCTCCGGTGACTCAAAGGGAGCGCCGCTTCCGCCGCTTAAACTAAACCTTTCGATTTCGCTCGCTTTGATCAGCAGGTTCACGCGTTTTACCAAAGCGCTGACCGTGCCTTTCCTCCTCACGGTGTAATCCGACGCGCCGGCATTGAAGGCAGCTATTTCGTCGCTGTCGTTGCCCTTTTCGGCCAACAACAGGATGGGAACGCATTTGGGTTTCGTGTGTTTGTAAATACCGCCGAACAGATCAAACGCCTGATCCCGCTTATCTCCGACGCAAATTATCACGGCCGAGATCGCAAGCGTGTCGAGCGCCGTTATCGCCGACTCGCCGGAGGCAGTGAAATGGACGTCGAAGTAAGGCATAAGCGTCATTTTAGTTTCAACTAAAGCCTGCGGTTCGATGCTGACGACCATAACAATCTTTTTGTTTTTTTCGATTGTACTCATGAATGTATCGCCTCTACACTCTCTCGAATATTGTAGTTTATATTATAACTCAACTTTCGCACATGCGAAGCCGCCTGTTGTAAAAAGAACTGCCGGACGCCGTCGCGGGGAGCGTTGCGCGCCCGCGGGGTCGTCAATTACTGTATTAATTATGCTCGTATTATCTTCATCTCTAGCGAGGTCAAACGCTCAGGTTTTCCACTTCATCACTGGTCAAACCAGTGTACTTCTTGATTTTTTCAACAGATTCCCCGTCCGTTTTCATGTTCCGCGCAATAGCAAACGCTCTCCTTAGTTCCCCTCTTTGTTCCCCTCTGTCCTCAGCAGTCGCTATATTCGAATCCAGATCAGACTGGTACATCCTGCGGCTGCGGAAGATAGCCCGCTCCTGTTCATCTTTGCTGACACTCATTAACAAGTTGCCGGCCATCTGTAACGCCTCCTTAATTCGGTCATCAGATGGTGGCAGTATGTCAATATCCATTGGCAATAGACCCATTGCGCAGCTCCCTTCGGTAAGAATCTATATGTTTAATATACCACTCCTCGGCGAAGATTTCTATTGTATTCTTCGAGGAAAAGTCTTTGAGGATCATACAATTTACAGAAGTACCCCGGCTTTTTTTAACCATATACGGGCGGACGCAGTTCGCCCGTTTCCTTAGCATTGGCATAACGCGTTATTTGGCATAGAATGTCAGACAGCGGAAGCCGTACAGCAGGTGAGCGCCGTAAATACTGAGTTCCCATTGATTATAGATAAGGGATGATTAACGATGCTTGATAAAGTTGAATACTGGCTTGAACTCTGCGATGATGATTTAAAAGCGGCAAAAGCCATGCTTAAATCTAAGAATTTCTTGTGGACAGGTTTTATATGCCACCTTATCGCGGAAAAAGCCCTTAAAGCGGCGATTGCGAATACCACCAATGAAGTACCACCAAAGACGCACGACTTGCCTAAGTTGGCCGGTAAAACCGATATTTCCGGAGATATGTCCAAGGATAATAAAGATTTACTAAATAAGCTGACGCCTTTGCAGATTGAGGCTAGGTACCCCGAATATAAAGAAAAAATAACCGCGCTACTAACAGAAAGCTATTGCGGCAAACTTCTGGAAGAAACGGAGGGATTTCTGTGTTGGATAAAAGAGAAGTTAGGGAAATAGCCGCAAAATATACGGATAAGGTGCGGCAGTTATTTAACCCAAAGCAAATAATTATCTTTGGTTCTTATGTCAATGGCAGCCCCCATGCAGACAGTGATATAGACATTGCCGTTGTTTTTGAAAGTGTGGAAGGCGACTGGCTGGAAACGTGGGGGAGGCTGATTGGGCTGCGGGAAGGTATCAGCTATGACATAGAAACGCATATGCTTGACGAAACATGCAACATAAGCGGATTTTTAGACCATATCAGAGAAACGGGCGAGATTATTTATCAATCCGCGTAACGTCGCAGACGCAGCCGCTGTCGGCCGAACCGAAAGGTCGATGAACACATCCGCAACAACGATGGCGTGAATGTCGTAAAACGTGTCGTAAAAGATGTCGTAAAAGAAAAGCCGGCGCGAATTATACTCCCGCGCCGGCGCATTTATTCGCTGAATCGCGATTACCCGCCCCTATCCCCGCAAGCGCCGGCGGAGGCGTTTTATTCCCGCCATAAGCGCGAGCGCGAGCAGGCCGGGCGCGGTGAAGCCGCCGGCGTCGCAGCCGCAGCCGCCGCCGTCGTCGATCGAGCCCGGAGAATCGTGGGGATGCGCGGGCAGCTTTGGGTCTTGGTCCCTGAATTTTATTTCACCGGTTCTTTTATCATCCATAAGGGCTATCAGAACCGGCAGGTTCGTTTTCCCATCCAAACTTGAGTCCGGAACAATATACCAAATTTTCGGATCCCAGCCCTTCTTCTCGCCATCATCATAAGCAAACACTTCGCTCTGAAGATCAGCGGTCGTCCCCGATTCGTTGGTGAGCACGTCCGCGCCGTGCCTTTTTTCGGGTCCTTTATGCTCATCATCATCAGGGATATTGTGGTTCACTCCCCTTATGCGAACCTCCATATCCGCGCGCGCTTTGTTGTTGGTGAGGGTTCCTTGGACCGCGCCGCTGGAGTTGGTATTTCTGCCCACCACGCGGCCCACGTTTGTATCGGCATTCGGGGTAACCAACGAATCGCCGCCCCCCATCAGATCGCCGGCGCCGTGAACCAACCAGGTCAGCGACACGCAGTTCTCTACATTGCTGTCCGTGCTGTTGCTCAATCCCACCACGCCGCCGACGTTATAAACGCCGGTGACTGTGCAGTAGCTGTAGCTGTTTTTGATCGTGACGTCGTTACCTCCCGCCACGCCGCCGCGCGCGGGTGACGAGCCGTCGGGTATTTCATCATTGTTACCGAGGCCGGTGACGTTGCCGGTGTTGTAGCAGTTCTCTATTTTGGCATTCTCGCCTGTGTTCAATCCCACCACGCCGCCGACAAACTGCGGGCCTCTTACGTGGCCGATGTTGTAGCACTCCGACACAGTGGAATTGGTGCCAGTGTTACGTCCCACCACGCCGCCGGTATTATTGTTTTTGCCGGTAACGTCGCCGATGTTGTAGCACTTTGTCACGGTGGCCCCGGTCGTGTTGTTTCCAACCACGCCGCCGATGCTTGTGCCGTCAGCATGATTGCCGCTAACAGCGCCGGTGTTGTAGCAGTTCTCTATTTTGGCATTCTCGCCTGTGTTAAATCCCACCACGCCCCCGGCCATCCCCCGACCCGTAACATTAACCGAGGAAGCGCATCCTACCACAATCCCCGCGTTACGTCCCGCGATGCCGCCGAAAGAAGAGACTGGGCTTGTGTTGGCGCTCGTAACTGTGCCTTCAACGTGGAGGTCTTTCACCGTGCCTTCGGAACCGATGAAGCCGAACAGGCCGAGAGTGACGTTGTTGTCATCTACGCCGCCGTTTATTGTCAGCCCGGAGATTGTTTTGTTGTTGCCGTCGAAGGTGCCGTTGAATGGTCTGTTGTTGGTGGTGGTGGTGCTGCTGACCCAATAGCCGATGGGCGTATTGGCACTCATTGAATCGTTTAGCTGCCACGCTGTGGTGAGCGGAATGCTGGCCGTCAGTCTGAAGTGTACGCCGGAATGGTCTTTGGGAGCGATGACGGGTTCTGCGGTGGGGGCGCCGACATTCACGCACTCGCGCAGTTTCGCCAAGTCGGTTTGGTCAGTGATTAGGTATGGCGTACCTGAGGAGCCGTCGCCGGCGCCGGTGCCGGACTTACCGGCAAAATAAGTTCCGCAAATTCCGTCACACGCGGCCCGGGCGGCCGACGCCGTTACCGCTAGCATACAAAAAGCGAGCGCCAATAATTGTAAACATCTGCCCCCCCACGCTTACTATTTGTTATCATCATCGATTTAGTCACTTCCTTCCGCCAGATTTAATTCAAGATTCGCGTCCCGTCCCCGCGGGACGCAACGTTATCATACAACTATTTTAGTAAGTTGTGAAGAGTTCGCCCGTTCGTCGCTCCAAACCGCACGAAAAAAATTCACGGTATTTTTTAATTCTCAATTCTCAATTCTCCATTCTCAATTCTCAATTCAACAAACGCTTCATGCGTTTGTTATTGAAGTTATGCTATATTTATTCTTGGGATATTCGGAAAAAGTTTGAGGTGATCCAAATGGACACGAGCGTATTTCTGGACGATTTTGAGGTCGAAGCCAAATCTCACATAGAAAAAATCGAGACCGCTTTTCTCAACATAGACGACCTCTCGGGCAACCCCGCTCTGATAAACGGCGTTTTTCGCGCGGCGCACAGCCTGAAGGGCGCGGCGGGATTCTTAAACCTGGATAAAATCGTCGCGGTGTCCCACGAGCTGGAAAGCATTTTTTCGCGGATAACGAACGGCGACCTGACCATAAGCGAGGAGATCGCCGACGTCGCGCTTGAGAGCGTCGACTGCCTGAATAATCTTGTCGTAAATTTACGCTCCGACGAATTTATAGAGACGGAAGGCATTATTAAAACATTGAGCAAATACTCGAACCGCAAGGAGGCGTCCGCCGGGCGGCGGGCCGAGGCGCGCGCCGACATCGATATCCCCTTTAATTTGAAAGCCCCCGGCATCAACAACGCGCTAAGGGAAGCGCTCCGTTTCGGGCACAAGGCATACTACATAGTTATAGCCTACAACAGAAGCCTCGGCAGGTATTACAAGCATCCCAGCCAATTGATCGACAACGTTCTGTCGGTGGGTTCCATTTTGGGCGGGATCGTAAACGGAGACGTAAACCGCGCGGCGATGGGCGCGGACGCGTCCATCCTGACCGAAATAATCATCAAGCTTCTCTCGGAACACGACACCTCGACGCTGGGGCTTCTCGTCACCAGCGTCCTCGACGCCGAGCTGATCAGGGACGCGCTCGAACTGGGCGAAAACAGCCTGTACCCGATTTCAAACGAAAAAATCTTAGATGCCGAGCCGCCCTCACCCAAGCCCGAGCCAAAAACCGCGCAGCCCGAGCCTAAGATCGCGAAAGAATCGGCGCCGGCGGTGAAAGAGCGCGGGAAAAACGAGAATCAGTCGATCCGGCTGGATGTAGCGGTAATCAATAATCTCATGGATTTGGCGAACGAAATGATCCTGACGCGCAACCAGCTCCTTTCCACACTGTCGGAGCATAAGAAGACGGTGGGGGGCCTGACGCATATCCTGCAAGACGTGAACAGGCTCACGTCGGAAATCCAGGAGAAGATCATGTTTACGAGGATGCAGCCGATAAGCGTGATTTTCAGCAAATTCCGCCGCATCATCCGGGATACCGCGAAAGCGCTGGGGAAAAATATCGAGCTCGAAATCATCGGCGACACGGTTACGCTGGACAAATATTTGCTGGAATCATTGACCGACCCGATCACGCAGATCGTAAAAAATTCCGCCGACCACGGCATAGAAACTCCCGAGAAACGCTCCGCCCTGGGCAAGCCCGAAAAAGGCAAAATAACGCTGAACGCCGGCATGAAAGACGGCTCGGTCGTTATAGAAGTCATAGACGACGGCGCGGGCATAGACGCGGAAGCGCTGGGGCGAAAGGCTGTAAGCCGGGGGATCGTGACCGAAGAAGACCTTTCGCTGATGCCCGAAAGCGACATATTCAAATTAATTTTCGAGCCGGGGCTTTCCACCGCCGACCGGGTGACGAACCTTTCGGGGCGGGGCGTCGGAATGGACATCGTAAAAACGAATATCAACAGGCTGGGCGGCTCCGTCGAAATAGAGTCGGAACTTAGCGAAGGCACGGTCATGCGGCTTAAGATGCCGATCACCCTTTCGGTGACCGGAACGCTGATCGTCGAGATCAAAGGCGTTATGTACGCCGTGCCGGAGGTGAATGTCGAGCGCATCGTCAGGATAAGGCGCAATTCGGCGGGAAAACGCCTTGAAAGGGCGAACAAGTCCCTCGTTTTGACAGTCAACGGCCGCATAATTCCGGTGGTGACGATGGAAGAAATCGAAGCCCGCGCCTGCGGACACCAACCGCCTTCGGGCGAAAAGCTCTTAGAACGCGCTTTTACCGACGAGATAGCTAAGTGCCTCGTGCTGAAAACCGGCGGCTTATGTTTCGCGCTGCTGATCGACGACGCCGTCGAAACCGAGCAGATTCTCGTAAAACCGCTTCCCGCTTACCTGAAAAACTGTCCGTACTATTCCGGCGCGACAATACTGGGCAACGGCCGCGCCATTACGATCTTAAACGCGGAAGGTATAGTCCGGTACATGGGCGCCGAAACCGCCGAAAGCGGCGTTGGAATGGAGGAAGAAACAAGCCCCGGCGAGGATTTGAAGCAAATTATCATATTCAGGTGTTCGGGCCCCGAATACTTTGCCCTTGAAACGAGCGAGATTCTGAGGATAGAAACGATCCTCCCCGAACATATCCAGGAGATAGGGGACGGATTTTTCATCAACATCGGGGAGCGCACCGTCCGCGTTGTACGGCCCGAAAATTTTATGCAGGTAAAGAAGCTCGATTATGACCAAAAGAAGCTATATTTACTGACGCTGAAAGGAAGCGAACCGCCCGTCGGCTTGCTCGCTTCCGAAGTATTGGATAAAGCCGAAAGCGCGTTTACGCTCGATAACGGCCACTTCCAAAGCGAATTCGCGCGCGGAACCGGCGTTTTTAACGAAAAGATACTTATTTTCCTGAATCCGGCGGCAATAATACCGGCGATCGGAAAAGAAACACGCCCCGGCGAATAAGGGAGACAGGGGGTAGGCCAATATGAAATACCTGAGCTTCACAATCGGCGGCGAACTTTACGCGGCGGACGTCACGCTGGTCATGAAAATGGCGCGGGACCTGGAAGTTACCCCTGTCTCGGCGACGCCCTCCGCGGTGATGGGTCTAGCCAACCTTAACGGGAGGATCGTAACGGTTCTGAGCTTTGACACGATCTTAAGCGGACGCCGGGAGGAAGCGGAAAGCGGAAAAAGGGTCAACGCCGTAATCTTCAAGCCCTTTACCCCCGGCGGAGACTTAATGGCGCTGTCTATCGACAAGCCGGGCGATTTGGCGGATATTAGCGAAGAAAACATCCACTCGCCGCCCGCGGCGGCGGGCGCGGAGACCGGCGTTCTGAGCGTGGCGGAAGCCGGGGGGAAATTTTACAGGATCATTGATGTCAAATCGATAGTAAATAAATTTTCCGAAGGGGTGAGCGATAATGAAAATGCTTAATGACATGAAGATCGGCAATAAACTATTTGCGTCATTTATATTGATGTCCGCCATCGGGCTTTTTATCGGTTTGGCCGGTATCGTATCCATAACGCGGCTTTCACGCCTGTCCGGTGAACTCAACGTCATCGAGGAGGAGTCGAAGGACGTTAATTCCCTGGTGAACGCGCATTATGAGTGGCGGCAGGACATTACCGAATCCGTGCTGACCATGACGCTTTTCAGCGGCACGCAGGATTCCAATGCCTGCCCCTTGAGCGCGTGGCTCGCCGAAAAGCGGGACACGGCTTCGGACGGAATAATCCTGTCGTTACTGGAAGAAATTCGCGAACCACATGCCGTTTTCCATCAGAACGCCCGGCATGTAAACAGCGATATTAGCGGGGGGAACCACATAAGCGCCCGAAACAGGCTCGCCGAAAGCATCTTACCCATAACCGGGGAGGTCATCGAAGGCCTCACTATGATAGAGACCCGGTACCGCGAATTAATTTACGACAAAACGGGAGAGATCGTAGACGCGGGAAACCGGCTGACCGTTCTTGTCATCAGCCTTATCGCGTTTGCCTTCGTCGCGGGCCTCCTGCTGTCGTGGATCATCCCGCCCTCCATCACGAAACCGATCGCCATGCTCATCGAAGCGATGATGAAGGCGTCGGACGGCGATTTTTCCGTAACACTCCCACCGGTGCGGGGAACCGAAATGGGGCAGTTGTTCGACGCCTGTAACTCGATGATAAGCTATAACGCCGCGAGTATGGAATTTTGCGCGAAGCTATCGGTCAGAATAAGAGAACTCGCGGGGTATCTTTTGACCATATCGTCGAGCCTGGCGGAGAACAGCAACACGCTCAAAAGGCAGACTTCCGACGTGAGCGCAACTGCGGAGGAGTTCTCAGCCGGCATGACCCAAACCGCCGAGTCGCTGGGGACGGCGAGCTCGCATATCCACGCGGTCGCCGCGTCCATAGAGGAAATAAACTCCACCATCGCCAACGTCGCTTCCGCCGCCGAGGAAACGAGCGCAAGGGTGAACCAGTCCAGCACGCTCGTCGAAAATATTCAGGCCAGCATATCTAAAGCCTCGGGCACTCTGACGCACGCGTCGGGTTCTTTCAACAGCGTGGCGGAAAGCGTCAGCGATATTAACAACTCCATAAGCACGATAAGCGAACACAGTACGGACGCTATGAAAAGGATGTCGGAGGCGGACGAAAAGGCGAAGGACGCGAATAATATCATCCGGCAGCTCGACGCGGCGGGCAGGCAGATAAGCAAAATAGTCAGCGTGATCAGCGATATTGCGGACCAGACCAACATGCTCGCGCTTAACGCGGCCATCGAGGCGGCAAGCGCGGGCGACGCGGGCAGAGGTTTTATGGTGGTCGCAAACGAAGTGAAGGAGCTCGCGAAGCAGACCGCCGACGCCACCGGCGAGATCGCCGACGAGATCGAGAATGTTCAAAATAACATGCCCGAAGCCGTAAGGGCGGTGTCGGAAATATCGACGATCATCAACGGCATGTCGGAGTTCATGAACTCCCTCGCCGAAGAAATCAAACAGCAAGGGCAGCGCAGCGACCAGATAGCACGGGATTCATCTTCCGCCGCCCGTGAGATGAGTAAAATTTCCGAGGAAATAACAAAGATTTCCGAAAACTCGCTGTCCGTGACAAAAACTGTGGCCGATTCCACAAAAGGAGTGAACGAGATCGCTCAATCGACTGCCGAGTTGGTTCACGGCACAAAGGAAATAGCGATGAACTCGGAACGCGCCTCGAACAATATCAGCGAAATAAACCGCGCCACAAAGGAAATGGCCGGCGGGGTTTCCGACATTACAGGCAACATACAGCTTATGGATATAGAAGCCGGCGATTTCGAGGAGAGCGCAGACTTAACGAAAAAATACAGCGAAGATTTGTTAAGCGCGGCCGGTGATTTGGAGGAGTTCATTTCCAGATTCAAACTGAGTTAAGCAGAGGAGAGCGGAATGGAAATATTGGTTGCCGACAGTTCGGCAGTATACAGAAAAATGTTCTTGACGGCCATGACGGAAGCGGATAAACACAAAACGCTGGATTTCGCGGCCGACTGCGAAGCGGCGCTTGAAAAAATCATGCACCGCGATTATGACATCGTCGTTTTGGATGCGGAAATCCCGGGGATTGGCCTGCTTCATCTGCTAAAAACCATCAGATCGGAAATCCCGAAAGCGCTTCTGGTATTGGCGGCGCGGCCCGCCGCCTCAAACTCCGGACTGGTTGAAGCGGCTATTGCGAGCGGTTGCGTGACATTTTGCATGACGAAACCCATCAACGACGATTACGATCACAATATTGACGCGATACGCAATACAATGGAGGATGTTTACGCCCTCCATCAGGCGAAACGCGCAAAAAAACCGGCAAAGCCCGAATCCGCGGGGGACTATACACCGCGGACGACTATATCCGAACACCGATTCGCGCCGGAAATTGTCCTCATCGCGTCTTCCACGGGAGGCCCATCCGCCCTGGAAGCGGTTTTAGCCGGATTGAGCCGGAATTTCCCGGCGCCGATCATAATCGTTCAGCATATACCGTCCTATTTTATGGAACCGCTGGCGTCGCAGCTTGCGAATAAATCGACGCTGAATGTCAAAATCGCCGAAGAAGGGGAAACGGTCGCGGCGGGCACTGTTTATATAGCTCCCGGCGGCAAACATACGGGGCTTGACAGGCGGAAAAGGATTTTTTTCAACGACTCGCCGCCTATCAACGGGGTGCGTCCGTCAGCCGACGCGCTTTTTGGGTCGGTCGCGGAATTTTTCCCAAAGTCGGCCAAGGTGCTGGCGGTTATCCTGACGGGTATGGGATGCGACGGAGAAAGCGGGTTGTCGAAGCTGAAAGAAAACCTCACCTGTTTTGCTATCGCCCAAAGCGAAAAAACCTGCGTGGTATACGGAATGCCCCGCGCCGCAATCGAAGGCCGCCTGGCCGACGCGGTTCTCGATTTGGACAAAATCGCGCCGGCGATGGTGAAGATGGCAAGCCCCATAACCGAGACGACATGATGATAATAAACAATACCAGGGCGATAAACGAAAGGGAATTTGAATTACTCAGGGATTATATTGCCGAACACAGCGGGATCCTCATCCCGCCCGAGAAGTCGTATTTGATCGAAACAAGGCTTTCAGGAATGATGGCCTCTTTAGGAATGGCGGCGTTTGGCGAACTGTATGATTATATTGTAAAAAGCAAAGACCCCGCCGTGCGGAGAAAGGTAATCGACGCGATAACGACGAACGAAACGATGTGGTTCCGCGACGGCGCGCCATGGAAAGTAATGGAAGAAAAAGTATTGCCCTCGCTGACGCGGACGCTCGTTTCCGGCGAAAAAAGCCGGGCAAGATTCTGGTTCTCCGCCGTTTCAACCGGGCAGGAAGCTTACTCGACCGTAATGTGCGTCGACGATTTTTTATATAAAAACGGAATAAAAGGCATAACGCTCGCGGACTTCGATTTTTTTGCCACCGATATTTCGGGCGGCGTACTGGAAACGGCAAAAAAGGGCCGGTATGACCAAATAAGCATCATGCGTGGGCTTGACGAATATTACAAGAATAAATACTTTACCAAAAACGGGCCGGCGTGGGAAATCGACGGTAAAATCCGCGAAGCGGTCAGGTTCAGCGAGTTCAATTTGCAGAGCGATTATCATTTGCTGGGAAAGTTCGACGTTATTTTTTGCAGGTATGTAATGATTTATTTCCCGGAAAGAACGAACCGGGAAATAGCGGAAAAGATGAGTGAAGCGCTGAGAGAGGGCGGCGTTTTATTTATCGGGAATTATGTTTTTTATGAGTTGTTCGACGAATATTTTGATACGAATCACTACGGGAACCTTACGTACTATTCGAAACGCTAACGCGGGCTGCCGGCCCTTAGGAGGTATACAATGAAGCTGCTTGTTGTCGACGATTCCTCCACTACCAGGAAGATAATCAAAGCCGCCGTCGGCGCGCTTGGTATGGAAGCGGAAGAAGCTCAGGACGGCGCGGAAGCCCTCGAAAAACTTGGGGCCTCGCGCGAGGAGATAGGGTTGGTCCTTTTGGACTGGAATATGCCCGTGATGAACGGGTATGACGTGTTGGTCGAAATGAAGAATAGCGACAGGCTCAAACACATTCCCGTAATGATGGTGACGACGGAAGGGCAGAAAAGCAGCATCCTCGCAGCCGTCCGAGCCGGAGCCAATAATTATTTGACGAAACCCTTCACCATTTATGAGCTGCAAACGAAAATTAACGAATGCTTGGGGAGAGAAGGCGGCTTCAAATGAAAGAAATTTCCATTAACGAGCTTGGAGACATATTTGCGGAGACTCTTTCGGCAATCGTCAGCACTGTGTCGGGTTTTTCATTGGACGTACTGCCCGAAGAGCAGGATACCGGTTTTTATGAGATAGCAGGCGTCATGAGCCTGACGGGCAATAAGCGCGGCATGGTTTTTATTTCGGCGGCGGAAGCGGATATGAGGACGCTGTGTTCCTTCATCACGGGTACTCCCGCGAACGAAGTGACGAAAGACGATATCGAAGATTCGCTGTGCGAGCTTGTAAATATGACTGCGGGCGGCGCGAAGCTGCAACTGACCGGCACGGATTATTTATTTTCGCTCTCATGGCCCTTCGTGATAAAAGGCAGTGGAATGTCTATATCGACAAAAAACAATGTCCGCGTCATATCACGAATTTTAAGCGACGGGGAAATTTCCCTGGGAATTAAGGTTGTCTACTGATTTGCGGCAGCATCTTTATGGGTATGTAAAAATTTCCCGGTAAATAGTAAAATTATCCGGCGAAAAAGAAAATGCTGCGTGTGAAAATTTTGTTATAAGGCTCCAAATTGAGAAGGAGATGTAGCGAATGCCGTGTAAGGAAACGATCCCCTCTTTCGATCTCAGGCGCAACTACGCCAGGGTGGAGGGTGAAATAAAGGAAACTCTGGAGAGAGTGCTGTCGTCGGCGCAGTTCATACTCGGCCCTGACGTCGCCGCGTTCGAGAAAGAAGCGAACGCATACCTCGAAGCGCACAGATCTGTATCCGTAGCATCCGGCACCGACGCCCTCATCCTCGCCCTGATGGCGCTCGGAATAAAACCGGAAGACGAGGTGATAACGACGCCGTTCAGTTTCTTCGCAACGGCAAGCTGCATCTCCCGAATGGGCGCCGTTCCGGTTTTCGCGGACGTTGAGCCGGATTCCTACAACATATCCATGCCCCTCGCGCGAGACGCCGTTACCTCAAAGACAAAAGCGTTCCTACCTGTGCATATCTTCGGGCAGATGTGCTGCCTTGAGGATATATCAGACTTTCTTCGGGAACGCGGTATTGCCGTCCTCGAAGATTGCGCGCAGGCGTTCGGGGCCCACAGGAGAGTCGGATCCAAAATAATCAGAGCCGGCGCGTGGGGCGAAATCGGGGCGTTATCGTTCTTTCCGACGAAAAACCTCGGCGCCTTCGGCGACGCAGGCATGGTGACCTGCGCCACAGACGAGTTAGCGGACAGGATCGAGCGCCTTCGGGTACACGGTTCGGTATCCACATACCTGCACGAGGAGATAGGGATAAACAGCAGGATGGACACCATCCAGGCGGCAATACTCAGGGTAAGGCTCAGACACATCGAGACCTGGACCGAGGAGCGCCGCGAGGCGGCCCGCCGCTACGGCTTGCTGTTCGCGGAGCGGGAATTGGGAGAATTCGTGACGCCGCCCGCCGTGACGGAGGGCAACAGGCACACTTATCATCAATACGTGGTTCGGGCCGCGCGCCGCGACGAGCTACAGAAGTTCCTCGGGGAGCGCGGCATAACGACGCGGGTGTACTATCCGCTCGCCCTGCACCTGCAACCCTGTTTCAAGTACCTTGGCTACAAGAAGGGGGATTTCCCCGCAGCGGAGAGTTTGACGGAGGAGGCGCTCGCCCTGCCCATGTTCCCGGAACTGACGCCGGAGGAACAGGAACGGACGGTGGACGCCATAGCCGAGTTTTATAAGAGGTGACGCCATGTTGATGTTCGACCCCATGTATATGATGATGATACTTCCGGCCCTGCTGCTGGCTCTTTACGCGCAATTCAAAGTGAAATCGACATTCGCGCGCTTCAGCTCGATCAGGGCATCGAAGGGACAGAGCGCGGACTCGGTCTCGCGTATGCTGTTGGACAGGTTCGGCTTGCATAATGTGAAGGTGGAGCGCGTGAGCGGCAGCCTGACCGATCACTACGACCCCAGAAGCAAGACGCTGCGGCTCTCCGACTCGGTGGGCGGCAGCTCAAGCATAGCAGCGATTGGAGTCGCCGCCCACGAGGTCGGCCATGCCGTTCAGGATCTGCGGGGATATGCGCCGCTTCGGATACGCAACTCGCTCGTCCCGGTGGCAAGCCTGGGTTCCAACATGGGCATCCTGCTTTTCATCATGGGCATACCCTTCGGGATGGGTTTCCTGATGACGTTGGGTATCGTCCTTTTTTCATGCGCGGTGCTATTCCAGATAGTGACGCTCCCCGTCGAATTCGACGCTTCGCGCAGGGCGCTCGCGCTGCTTTCGGAGACGGGGACGCTCTCGTCCGCCGAGCTGTCGGGCGCGAAAAGCGTCCTCTCGGCCGCCGCGCTGACATACGTCGCCGCCACGGTGATGGCCGTGCTGCAACTGCTATACCTTCTTTCGAGGTCGAGGGGCAGGAGATAGGCGGACGCGAGACATCCATTGATATAATATGGTCATGCCCGCCGCACGAGCGGACGGAAAAGGAATTTTTGCCATGAGAGGAATAGAAGGCGCATTAAAGGTCCTTGCGGAGACGGAGCGCGGTTTTTTCGCTTCGGAATCGCTGCGCAGGACGCTTCGCGACATAGAGCCGGCGGAGAGAAAACTCACGTCGACAATCGTTTATATTACACTGCGGAGAATGGGACTTTGGAGGCACCTTTGGGTGAAGTTCTGCAAAAAACCCCAGGCTTCACTCGCCAAGGACACGGCGCTCTGCCTCACGGCAGGGACGGCCGGGGTGCTCGAACTGGAAAACTTCAAGCCGGGAGTCCTCGTGAACGCGCTGGTCCAGCGCGTGAAGGACGCCCAAGGGAAGGACTCACGCGAGCCCGCTCTCGTCAACGCGGTCCTCCGCACGATAATGGAAGAAGCCCCGGCGTATATAGAGCGCCTCAAGACAAGCACGGCGCTGAGAGATCAGGCGCTCGCGTTCGGTATACCGGGATGGGTCGCGTCCTGCTGGGCTAAGGAGTTGGGCGTCAAAGAAGCAAAAAGGCTCGTCCGCATATCCACACAGCAGACATGGATGGCGCTCAGGCTCTCACCCGGCGTGAACGCGGAGGAATGGATGTCGCAAAACGCGGCGTTTTCCCCCGCGCGTTCCGAACTTATGGACAACTGCGTCAGGGTCGAGGCGAATCCGTATCCTCCCGATATTCCGGGATATGCCGAAGGCCTCGTCACGCCTCAGACGGAATCCTCGATGCTGGCGGTGGAAACATTTATGTCGCACTGGCGCGGAGGATACCTGCTTGATATGTGCATGGGACGCGGCGTCAAGGCGGGGCATATTTTGTCGAGCCACCCCGCCGCCGAGATGGAGGGATGGGACATGTCGGCTCCGAGGCTTTCGGCTGCCGAACGGGAGTTCAGCCGGATAGGCGTATCGGGACGCTGCAACATGGTGTGCGGGGACGCGCGGTCGCTTCAGCCGTTACAACCTCCGTCCGCGATTCTGTTGGATGTTCCGTGCTCCGGAAGCGGAACCTGGGGAAGGCACCCCGACGGAAAGTGGCGGATGTCTCCGGCGGCCGCGGCTAAATTGGAAAAAATTCAGGCGGAGTTGTTTGGGCGGGCGTGTGACATTCTTGCCCCGGATGGTATTATAATGTATTGTACGTGTAGCACGTTTCGCGGCGAGAACGAAAATGTCGCCGGGGCGGTGATGGGCGCGCGGAACGACATGGTGGAACTGCCCATACGCGCGGGCTCCGCGGCGGCCCGAAAGGGGAAACCTTACGGTACGGCGCTGCTACCGGAAACGCCTTGGATAGACGGTTTTTACATGGCGTTGTTCAAAAAGACGAGACGGTGATGACAGGGGGAATAGATTATGAACAGGCTTTTCAGGTGGGGTATTTTTGTCGCGTTGCTTGTGCTGGCCGGTTCCAGTTTCATCGCCATCAGAATGGTGTTCGGCGATAACAGGGGCGCGACTGTTCCTTCTCTTATAGGCACGTCGGCGGTCGACGCCACAAACATGCTTCAAAGCGCCGGACTGCTCGCCAGAATAGACCAGATGGACTCCTCATATCCCGCGGGCACCGTCATAGCCCAGAGCATACCCGCCGGAGAGCAGACGGACAGAGGGAAAATAGTCACGATAAATGTCAGCAGGGGCGGCGCGCAGGTCAGGATGCCCGACGTCAGGAACATGGAGTATCCCGCGGCTGTCCAGGAACTTGAGACCGCCGGCCTGAAAGTCGGCGCCGTCCTGAGGGTATCCGACTCGATGAGGCAGCCTAATGTCGTGATAGCCCAAAACCCGGCGTCTCCGGCAAGCGTAATGAGCAGCAGGATGGTCGATCTCCTCGTAAGCGAGGGAGGGACCGGCAGGGAAGAGACGGTTCAAGTGCCGGACCTGAGAGGCGAGACGGAGGCAAACGCAAGGCGGATACTGGAACAGAGCAATCTGACGACGTCGAGGGTGCTCTCGCAGGAAACCAATCAATTCCCTCAGGGAACGGTAGTGAGAACCGATCCCAGGGCCGGAACGAGAGTGCCGACGGGCAGGGCCGTGTCCATATACGTGGCCGCCGCGCTCGGCCCGGCCGCGCAAGCGCAGGCCGCGGCACAGGCCGAGGCGCCGGCGCAGCCGGCAGCGGCTCCGCAGCAGCAAACTACACCGGCGGCGGCTCCGCAGATCAATACCTCGCCCGGCGCGGGACAGGCTGTCGAGACGCCCACATGGAATCCGAATCAACCCACACAGCTACAGACGATCCCACAACAGCCCGAACAAGCGGCGCAGCAGCCTGTGCTGTTGGGGCCGGAGCAGCAGGCGCCGCAACCTCAGCCACAGCCGGCGATCCCCGCTCCGGGACCGGGCGACAAGGTGGCGCAGGTAAGATATCCGGTGCCGCCGCTGGCGCGGCCTCTCGACCTGAATATAATCATAAACGACCAGAACGGAACCAGAACGCTTCGCTCGCAGCAGGTAAACGGAGGGGAGTATGTTTCCATGGACGTTCCATACACGGGGACCGCCACGATCACGGTGAGGCTTGGAAACCAGCAGGTATGGCAGGAGAGATTTAATTGACGTCTCCTATGTCGGACCTCAAGGGGAATAAAAACATTCTGCTTGCGGCATCGATACTGAGCGCCGACCCGATGGCGATCGGAAATTCTGTCGCGTCCCTTCGCGGCGAGTACGATTGGATACACGCGGACGTTATGGACGGCCATTTCGTTCCGAACATGACTTACGGGCCGTTGGTGGTGAAAGCGTTGCGGCGCGGCATCAAGGACGCGTTTCTTGACGTGCATCTTATGGCGGAACCGGCGGAAGATTTTCTGGACATGTTCATCGCCGCCCGCCCCGATATACTCACCGTCCATGTCGAAGCCTCGCGGCACATTCACCGCACGTTGCAGGCGATACGCGAGGCCGGAGTGACACCGGGCATTGCCATAAACCCCGGAACGCCGGTATCCTCGGTCGAACCGGTGCTCCACTTGGCGGGCCTTGTCCTGGTAATGACTGTCAATCCGGGCTTCGGAGGCCAGAAGTTTTTGCCGGAGACGGCGGAAAAGATAAAGAGCCTGGCGCGTTCCCGCGCCGTCGGCTCCCTCGATTTTCTCATCGAATCCGACGGAGGCGTCAACCCCGAGACCGCGAAGATACTTGCGTCTTCGGGGTGTGACGTGCTTGTCGCCGGTTCGGCGTTATTCGATCATTGCGATCCCGCGAAAGCGGCGCGTGAGATAAAAAACAATGCGTCGTCCTAACCGATTACAGGATAATAATTTATCCGAACTGCGAAAACTCGGAACCCAACTGAAAGCGCTCCGTGAGGCGCAGAGCTTGTCTTATGAGGACGTTGCCTCCGCGACACATGTGCGGCCGCACGTGATCAAATCCATTGAAAACGGAACAATTGAGGAGACGACCGCCCCAATTTACGCGCGCGGTTTCATGAAAACGTACTGCGATTACCTGATGGCCGCCGATCTGTGGCGAAAATACAGCCTCGGCATACCGCAGACGGATGAACAACCCGAGGAGAATTTCGAGAACGAACCTGTGGCTGAGGAGATAAAAATCAAGCATCCGACGCCGATGTTCAGGCGCACTTCGATAATCTGGGTTTATATAATTCTGGTAATAGCCGTAGTGGGAGCGGCGTACTTGCTTTGGAGCCAATCCCGGCAGCCGGGCGGAACGGATGGCGCGTTTCCGCTCAATCAACCGGACGCCAATACCGGCGGAAACGTCATCGAAGCCCCTCTGAATGAGATTATAATTGCCATGCCCCTTCCCGAAGACACAGCGGACGAGACGTCCCAGACGCCGGCGGACGAAGAAGCCGCGGAGAATCCCAACGGCGCCATAACGCCCGGCGACATATCATGGATGGACGATACATCGGCTTCTGTTACGCCGATCGTCGAAGCGCCGCAGATCGTAGACCGCGCGCTGCTTATCGAGATAACAGGTTCGAACACCAGGCTCGTCGTCCGGCAGGACGGCAGGAACGTGACGCAGAGAAGCGCCCTCGGCATAGGGGCGAGCCGTACCTACACCGTTAATTCCGACACAAGGGTCACCATCGGAGCCGGAAACAGGGCCCGCGTAACGTGGAACGGGAACAGGTACGATCCCGTCGGCTCTGATAACGCGGAAATTGTCCTTACTTTCCATCCCGACGGAACAGTGACGAGGGAGAGCGGAAATTCGCCGCACTTCGCGGGCGCCCCATAGGAGAACGGCCTATCAAACGCGTATTCTGCCTCACTCTGGGCTGTTCAAAAAATAAGGTCGATTCGGAATACATAGCCGGCGCCCTCTGCGGCGCCGGCGCTGAGATAGTTTCCGACGCCGATTCCGCCGATACGGCCATAGTCAACACCTGCGGTTTCATTCGCCCGGCCGTGGAGGAAAACATCTCCGAAATCCTCGATCTTATAACATTGAAACAGGAAGGACGCCTGGAACGCGTGGGAGTCGTGGGATGCCTCGTGGCAAGGTACGGCGACGAATTGAAGCGCAATATGCCCGAGGTCGACTTCTGGGCCGGATGCGACGACATAGACACAATCCTCGATTCGCTGATGCTGCCCTCTTGCGGCTCGACGCGGCGCGTCCGGCTTCCGGACGACTCTCCACATATCAGATATTTGAAGATTTCGGAAGGCTGCGGAAACTGCTGTTCGTATTGCGCGATCCCCTCGATCAGGGGCCCGGCGCGAAGCAAGCCGATCCGCGCGCTTGTGGACGAGGCGGCGCGCCTGGCGCGCGATGGAGCGGCGGAAATATGCCTTGTCGCCCAAGACCTCACGTCTTACGGAGCCGACGCCGGTTTGCGCGGCGGATTGATCTCTCTGCTTGACGCACTGGAGTCGTCACTGCCGGAAAACCTGTGGCTGAGGCTGCTTTACGCCCAACCGTCGGGCGTTGATCGCGCGCTTCTTGAGAGGGTTGCGCACGGCAGACAGGTCAAACCGTATTTGGATATACCCATACAGCACGCCGCCCCCAGGATACTAGGGCTCATGAATCGAAGCAAAGGAGCGGAAAACCTCATCTCTATCTTCGAAACGGCGAGGAGCATCCGCCCGGATTTCGCCCTCCGCACGACCTGTATGGTCGGGTTTCCCGGCGAAACCCGCCGCGACTTTGCCGAACTACTGAAATTTATCGAAAGGGCGCGCCCGGACAGGATGGGGGCATTCGAGTTCTCGCCGGAGGAGGGGACCCCCGCCGCGGAAATGCCGGGGCAGGTGCCGCGCCGCACAAAAAAATCCCGCCTGTCGCGATTGATGTCATTGCAGGAGGAAATATCCCTTTCGAGACAGAGCCTGTTTATCGGACGCGAGCTGGACGTAATGATAGACGTTTCGGGCAGCGGCGGTTACGCGGAGGGAAGGTCGTTCCGCGAAGCCCCGGAGGTCGACGGAGTCATAGAACTCAGCGGCGCGCCGGCGGGTATCGCGCCCGGCGATATAGTAAAGGCCGTTGTGACGGACGCCTTCGAGCACGACATGGCGGCGAGGGTTTCATAGCAATATGAACGCGCAGACGCGCACATGGTACGGGATGATCGCAACCGTGATGGGGATAGGAACGCTGTCCCGAATGCCCGGTACGCTGGGTACCGCCGTCGCGCTGCTGTTTTTCATGCTTACGGGATACAACAGCATACCGCTGATAGTCCTGATAACGGCCGCCGGCGCTGTCGCCGCCGACAAATACGCGCGCGCGACGGGAAACGGCGACCCGAGCGAAGTGGTGATCGACGAGGTCGCGGGATTTTTCGTCTCCGTGTGGGGACTTGGCCGAAGTTTAGGGATAGTCGGTTTTTTCCTGTTCAGGATACTCGATATAGTGAAACCCTTTCCGGCGCGGCATCTGGAGAAGCTGCCCGGAGGAGCCGGCATAATGGCCGACGATATATGCGCCGGCATAATGGCAAACCTGATACTCCGCGCGCTCGAATGGCTGTTCTTCGCGGGCGGGCTTGAGGTTGTTTTCGGGCTTTTCGGGGTCGGAGCGTGATACGGATGGCGGACGCCGAGCGCAGGATTGCGCGGATTGCCCGGAAGGTGCTGGAACTGTCGCTTATTTACAAATATACTAAATACGACGACAAGCCGTCCGCGAATATTTTCACCTTCGCGGAATCCTGCACCGGGGGATTGCTTGCCGCGGCGATGACGTCACTGCCCGGCGTGTCCGCCGTGTTCCCCGGAAGTGTGGTAACATACGGCAACGTGGCAAAGATCGAGCGCCTGTCGGTCGCGCCGGAAACGATAGAGGTCTGCGGCGCGGTGAGCGCGCGGTGCGCGGCGGAAATGGCGCGCGGCGCGATGGGTATGTTCGGCGCTGAGATGGCAGTAAGCGTGACCGGCGTCGCGGGTCCCGGCGGAGGCAGCGGCGAAAAACCCGTCGGGACGGTGTGGTTCGCAATCGCCCACTCGGACGGCACGTTGAGATTAAAGCGGGGGTTTTATCCGGGGAGATCGAGAGCCGGGGTACAAAAAGCGGCAGTGCTTGCGGCCCTCGGGCTGCTCGCCGGCGGATTGCGATATAAATCGGTATGACATACATTTTTATTTTTACGGAGGCGAAAGAACATTGAGCAAGAAGAAAGAAGCGGTAACGAAGGAAGAAATACTGGAGAGGGCTATAACCGACATCAGACAGAAGTTCGGCGACGGCGCGATAATGAAACTCGGCGAGCGCACCGGAATGAACATTGAGGTCATTCCGACAGGAGTGCTGCCGCTCGACGTCGCCCTCGGAGTCGGCGGCGTGCCGCGCGGAAGGGTCATCGAGCTGTACGGGCCTGAGGGCGGGGGAAAGACGACGATCGCGCTGCACATAATAGCGGAGGCGCAGAAAGCCGGAGGGGTGACGGCCTTCATCGACGCGGAACACGCGCTCGACCCGAACCTGGCGAAGGCGATAGGCGTCAACATAGCCGACATGTTAATTTCACAACCGGACAGCGGCGAACAGGCGTTTTACATAATCGACTCGCTCGTCCGCAGCGGCGCGGTCGACCTGATAGTGGTGGACTCCGTCGCCGCCCTGACGCCGCAGGGCGAGATAGACGGGAAGATAGAGGACGGCCCCAACAAGAGCGTAGGACTTCACGCGCGCCTGATGTCCTACGCGCTGCGCCGGCTCACCGCCGTAATATCCAAGAGCAAGACGACAATCGTATTTATCAATCAGCTTCGCGCAACGATTTCGACAGGCTACAATTCCGGCCCGACGGAGACCACGACGGGCGGCCGCGCCCTCAAGTTCTACAGCTCGGTGCGCATTGAGGTCAGGCGTATGAAAGGCATCGACCAGGGCGATACGGTAATAGGGCATGAGCTGAAGATAAAGGTCACGAAGAACAAACTCGCCCCGCCGTTCCGAACCGCGCACACGACCCTGATATACGGAAAGGGCGTGCCGCGCGCGATGTCCGTGCTCGATATGGCGCTCGACATGAACGTGGTAAAACGAAAGGGTTCGTGGATCGCGTACAAGGGCGAGTCGCTCGCCCAAGGCAAAGAGCAGACCATGGAGAAGCTCAACGCGACGCCGGAGCTGCTTGCCGAAATCGAGCGCGAGGTCATGGCAAAGGTCCTGGAGGCGAACGGCCTTGTAAACGGGGAGGACACCCCCGACGAAGCGGACAGTAAAATCTTCCCCGCCGACGAAGCGGCTGAGGCTTTTCTGGAAGAAGGCGCAATAGCGCTGGACCTGGACGCTTAGAACAAAAAAATAAACCCCCGGGCTCTGCCCGAACCCGCCAAGGGGCGCAGCCCCTTGGCGGGTCCGGGCAGCGCCCAGGGTTTTTGTTTTATATTTTTACGTCAGTGGCGCAGGCCGAGGCTCTGTATCAAGCTGCGGTAGCGGATGAAATTCTTATTCCTGAGGTATTGCAGCAATTTGCGCCTTTTGCCGACCATGATGAGAAGTCCGCGGCGCGAGTGGAAATCCTTCTTGTGGATCTTCATATGTTCCGTCAACTGCCTGATGCGCGTCGTCAGGACGGCAACCTGCACCTCCGGCGAACCGGTATCGGCGCCGTGGATCTTGTACTGCTCGATTACCTGGGTCTTCAATTCCTTGCTGATCACTTCGCTCACTCCTAAATTATAATCCTCCGCCGCAGGCCGACGCCGCTTACAGGAAAAGCGACGGTCCGCGCGCGAGGTAGATTGATTATAGCATATTAATAAGGCAGACTGCCTGCGCGTCCGTTTCAATTAAATTGTTTGAACGCGATTTAGTATTACGCGACGGTATGATATACTACCGCTACAAAAAATACTAAAAATCTGGAGGGAAACACATGAAGAAAGCAAGAGTAGTTGTACTATTGATGGCGGCGCTGTTTTTGTTCGGGACATGCGCGACGGCGGCCGAGCCGGTGGCGTTGAAATGGGCCGTTTGGGACACGCACCTCGTCACTTATTATGAGCCCCTGATTGAAGCTTTCAGGGCAAAAAACCCCCACGTAACATTTGAACTCATCGATCTTGGGGCCGCCGACTACCACGTCGTGGCCAGCACGCAGCTCTCGGGCGGCGTGGATTTTGACGTGGTGACGATCAAAGACATTCCCGGATACGCGAACCTCGTCTCGCAAAACCACCTCGAACCCCTTAACGGAT
>Ga0099364_10000440_pt1 | contig 69995 bp, 79 predicted proteins | sample TergutTh196P3_FD_73070 | JGI IMG/M metagenome (GOLD analysis project Ga0099364, IMG submission 73070) | Microcerotermes parvus P3 segment gut microbial communities from Pointe-Noire, Republic of the Congo - Th196 P3 | ecosystem: Host-associated > Arthropoda: Insects > Digestive system > Gut ... | reverse complement strand
ATAAAAAGAGGTTCCCGGTTAAGCGTCGGGAATTGGCAAATCGCCGTATGCAGTGGTGTTCGTTTGTCGGTGTCGCTTCGTCGGCTTGGGTTTTCATGAACGACAACGGCGATCCGTCCAATTGCGCGAATAACTGCGCGAACAATTGCGCGAACAACGCCCAGAACAATTCCGACTTCCGGTCGGCGCTGTTTGCGGGTCTCGGCCTTTGACATAATCAATCCCGGTCGATAAAAAGGGTTCTATTTTAGTAACAGTTTTTTATTACGGGCTTATCTTGGTTCATTAAAAATACGCGCGGGATCTATTGCGCGCGCGCCCCGGCGTAATTCAAGATACATCTCTGACCGACTTCCCGGCATACGGCCTATGGGTTCCCCGGCAAGAACCTCTTGATCCACCAGAACATCCGCTGTGGCAAGTCCGGCAAGAACAGAATAATAAGAATTTTTGTGCGCAAGAATCAGAACCCGACCGTGTCCGCGAAAATTATCCGCAAACGCAACCCGTCCGTCCGCAGGCGCGGTCACAAGCGCGTCTGCCAGGGTTCGTATACGCCACCCATCGGATACAAGGCCAAGCCCAGTCCTTTCACCAAATGCGGAAACAAGCCGCCCAGATACGGGTGCACGCAACTTTCGTTTTGTAAAAGAAGCATCGGTCGGAACTTCCCCGCGTGATAAACCGGCGGTAAGCTCTGACAGGTTTTGTGCACGTGCCGATAATTCACGCAGACGGGTTTGTAATTCATACTGTTGTGATTTCAACTTTTCATTCTGGACAGTGCGCGTTCGAAGCAATTTATCCAGATCCGCACGCTGTACAGAATATTGCTTTACAGTTTTATCCAATTTTGTTTGTTCCATTTTTTTCTGTTCTTGTACTTCTTCCAGATTTTTTATCTGTCTGGCGGCGGCATGCATTTCCGCGCTGAATTCGTCGGCAATGCCGGCAAGCAATGCACTTGAAAGTACATATTCCCGCGCATCGTCGCTGGCAAACACTGGCTCTTTCGACATTGCGAGTATCCCGGATGCGGCCTGGACCAATCTTTCGCGATTTTGTTCGATTGACTTCGAAAGCTTTTCGTGCTCCGTATCCAGTTCCGATATTTTGGTTACCAAATCCGCACGTTCCAGTTCCAGCTTATTCACCCTTTCTGCGGCACGCACCAGATCGCGCTGAGTCTGTTCTATTACTCTATCGGATTTTTTAACCTGGGTTTCAATCTGTTTGTTCCGTTGTTCGGTTTGCTTTATCTGGGATTGCACGACAGCCAAATCACGCCCCGTTCGCGCGGCATAAGCCGATGGCACAAATAGCAGACACGAAGCCAAAAAGAGCAAATATAATCGTTTCACTTTTATCCACTATCATACCCAGCTTTGCCGGACACCCATATGGCAGACACAACATAAATTATTTAACCAATATCTTTAAGAACGTCTTTTTTCCTTTCTGCAACATAATCGATTCGGCGGGCGAAACCATTGCATTAACATCTGTGATTTTTTTGCCGTCCAGAATTAAGCCGCCCTGCTCTATCGTGCGGCGCACTTCGGACTTGCTGGGCAATAATCCACTGGCGACAACAAAATCGACAATGCCCATATCGGCGGACATTTCCAATTCCTTTGTCGGAATTGAACCGGTATCCGAACCACCCGCAAATAATGCCGCCGCCGCATCTGCCGCCGCTGTTGCGGCATCTTCGCCATGTGCTATTTTCGTAACCTCGAACGCAAGGATTTTTTTCGCTTCGTTAATTTCAGAATCGCGTAACTTTGCCAGCTTTGCAATTTCCGCCAACGGCAGTTCTGTGAAAATTTTCAAAAATTTTTCAACATCACTATCCATAGTATTGCGAAAATATTGATAGTAATCGTACGGACTGGTTCGATCCGCACGCACCCAAACCGCATTTCCGGCAGATTTTCCAATTTTTACGCCATTCGCATCTGTAATCAGCGGACATGAAAGGACAAAAGATTCCTTTTGCCTTTTTTGCCGAATCAGGCTGATACCGGCGACAGAATTTCCCCACTGATCCGCACCACAAAGCTGCAAGTTACAACCATAGGTATCAAATAAGTGTAAAAAATCCGATGCCTGTATGGGCATATAATTAAATTCCAAGAATGACATTCCCGATGCTAAACGCATCTTTACACTTTCCATAGCCAACATCTGGGACATCGTGAATGCCGTTCCGAATTCGCGCAAAAAATCAATATGGCTGATTTTTTTCTGCCAATCATAATTATCGACCATAATCGCATCGGTTGATCCGTCGCCGAACTTTATAAATTGTTCATAACACCGACGTAATCCGGCGGAATTATCTTTTATCTGTTTATCCGACATCATTGGTCGATCCGAATTCCGGTTTGATGGGTCACCAATACGACCCGTTGCGCCACCCACCAGCATAATCGGCTTGTTACCATATTTTTGAAACCAACGTATAATCATCGCCGGCACCAAATGTCCCACGTGAATTGAATCCGCCGTCGGATCCATTCCCAGATAGGCCGTAACAGAACCGGCATTTAACACATCATTTAATCCATCTATATCGGATGCCTGGTAAATTAAACCACGTGATTCCAGTTCCCGAAGAAATTCATTTTTCATATCTATTATCCTTTGATTCAATCATAGCAAAAAACAACCGTTTTGCATAATGATTTTATGATTTTTTACAAAAATTATTTTACCCGAACGGGCATGCGAATATATTACGGCCGACGGCCGTAGAAAGAATAATAAAAGAATCCAAAGGATTTTACCATACCGGTATATTACATCACCCGGTATGGATTGTCAATATACGATTACAAAAGTTCGTTAAATCAGCCCAACATTTTGGCGACTTCGTCGGCCAAGTTGTCTTCCCGTTTTTTTATTCCTTCGCCAAGCAGATAATATGCAAAACCAGCCAATGTCACGCCGACATCGGACAATACCTGTTTTACAGTCTTTTCCGGATTCATCACAAAGGGCTGTTCTTCCAGTACCGATTCGCCATAGTATTTCTGCACACGACCGGCAATCATCTTTTCTGCAACCTGATCCGGCTTTCCGGCCGTCGCACCGGATTCTATGAAAACTTTCTTTTCGCGTTCAACAGCCACCGGATCTACATCCGCAATCGTCGCAAATTCAGGTTTTGATGCCGCAACATGCATCGCAATTTTTGACCCAATTTCCGAACTTTCCGCAATATCGCCATTCAATGCCACAACCACGCCGATTTGTCCCATTCCCGGAACCAAAGCATTGTGGATGTAAGTATAAACGGAATCGCCCGCAACGCCAGTAATGCGGCGCAGTGTCATATTTTCACCAATGGTAGAAATAGTGTTTGCGATTTCATCATGCATAGCCGCCAAAGTTTTTTCAAAATCACCTTTCAACTCTATCGCTTTATCCATCGTATCCGAAACCAGTTTTTGGAATTTTTCATTCTTTGCAACAAAGTCCGTTTCCGCGTTCAGCTCTACAATAACACCGAATTTTCCGTCCGCAGATTTCGCCGCAGCCACCAGGCCGCTTGCAGCAACACGGTCGGCTTTCTTTGCCGCCTTTACAATTCCTTTTTGACGCAACCAATCTGATGCCGCCTGGATATCGCCATTATTTTCCATAAGCGCGTTTTTGCAATCCAGCATGCCCGCAGCGGTTTTTTCGCGTAATTCCTGAATTAGTGCTGTTGTTATTTGTGTCATCTTGTGCTCCTTTCGTTAATTGCTGTTATTTGCGGCATAATACGCCTTGAGTAATAAACATTTATCGCTGCTTTTTTCGCATGTTCAACACTGGTACAAAGCGGCCCCGCAACATCACGGATTTCTACGACGAATTTGCAAGGTTCTGTATTTCCGGTCACTGTGTCAACAACCTGGTATAGATATCCGACATCGTAATCGCATTTTTCAACGCTCTGCAATTGTACCGGATAAGTATTTCCGGCACTGGTGGTAATTTTTGTTTTTATCTCTGGCGCGTCCAATATTGCTGTTTTTTGAACCGCCTTTGCTTTTACCCTTGCGTTTGTTACCGCGCTTTTTTTATCCTTCGACAGCGGGCCGATTGTTCCACGATATTCCACAATATATCTATCGCAATTCATACCCAGAACCTTATAACACTTAACATGGCGCGTTCGCAGCCAATTACCATGACGACCCTTTATGATAAAACCAATATCACAAGGTTCCGTATTGTATGCTTTCCCAATATTGTTTATAACAATATTCATTCAGTGGCCTTTTCCGCTTCCTTTTCCGCCAGTTTTTCACGACGTATTTCGCGTGCTTCGGATGTTTTGGATTTTTCTTTCAAAATAATATCTTTCGCATTATCTTCGAATTCATCGGCAACATCGGCCTTCATATCGCTTTCTACTTTCTTCGATTGAGCACCACCAAGACGCTTTTCAATACCGGACAAAATGGCATCGACAAAAAGGTCGCAATACAACCGCACCGCGCGGGATGCATCGTCGTTACCCGGCACCGGATAATCTATAAGTTCTGGATTCGCATTGGTGTCACAGATTGCAATAATCGGCATGTCTAGATTTTTGGCTTCCCGTACCGCATTATATTCCCGCGGCACATCAATAATAATAACAGCCTGGGGTATTCCGTGCATATCCAAAATTCCGCCGAATACATCGCGCAGTTTATTCGCATCGCGCGTCATGTTAAGGACTTCTTTCTTGGTCAGACCCAACTTTTCCGCATTTTCGATATCCGATTCAAGTTTTTTCAACCGGCGTATGGACTGTGATACTGTAGACCAGTTGGTCATCATCCCGCCCAGCCATCTATTGTTCACATAATGCTGACCGCAGCGTTCCGCAGCATCTTTTATAATATCTTTCGCCTGGTGCTTTGTAGCAACAAATAAAATTTTTCCGCCGGCGGCCGCAATGGTTTCCAGCGCGACCAGCGCGTTATGTAAAAGCGGCGCAGTCTTGTTTAAATTTATAATATGTATCTTGTCTTTGACACCATAGACATAAGGGGTCATAAGGGGATTCCAGCGACGGGTATGGTGTCCGAAATGAACGCCTGCTTCCATCAGCTGTTTCATAGAAAATTTTGGCAATGCCATTGTTTGCTCCTTTTGAGCGCAACCGTAATTCATGTGGAACCAATCGTACCAAGACGGCAACGAAAGCGGATGCGTTTCTGTTAATCCTTGCCATTTATCTGATATACCTTTCGGACAGAAACTGGATAAACGGCTGTGTTATTCATCGTTTTTGGACGACGTGGCCGGATTATATGGGATAATTTTGCAGAAATCAAGGAAATTATAGAGCAATATATCTGTGGGCGCAGTTTGTTTGTACGCCTATATAATTTTGTATTCTAAACGCTTAAATAACAAAAATATACTTATTTCGCATTTACAAGAAGCATAGAATTTAACTTTGTCAGAATTTTCTTAGCCAATAATTCTCTTTCAGTACCGTGTAACCCCAACATCCGTTCGTAGTCTTCCATCAGTGCCCGTTGTGTAGGGGTGGCAAACTTTTTAAAAGTTATCCCTTTGTTTGGAACATAATACCATCCGATAAAGTTATAAAATTCAGTATAAAAAGTGGTCGCCACTTTTCCGAACATGCCTGCCTTATGTGCATACTCTCTTTTGGCATCATCAATTAATCTGAAATAATGAATATCTATTTCCGATGGAACAGCTTTATTTCCGACCACACACATATTTATAGGCTTGTATACAGACAGTACCCGATAAAACCCATGTTTACATGGTGGGGGCATATCGTTTTTAAACTTTTTTCCGGCAAAGTTAAAACCGTTTTGCTCGTTATAATCCATAACATTTTTCAAAATTGTTTTTTGTGACGCAAAATGTGTTGGTTTTAGTTCTGCAATATTATATTGGCCAAATACTGGCCCCAAAGGGTCATTTCTTGCAAATGTTACACAATTACCAGAATCAATCTGATTCCAGAAATAGATATCATCTTTATGGAAATGCAATGAATTGTTGTTAAAGCCCATTTCAAAGCCGACAATACACTATAAAAATAAATTTGTCAAATTTAAAAATCGGCCGAATAAATCTATCGTGCTATACAGTCACGATACACTACTTTTTGATCTTTACCGCGGGTTACAGTCACAACTTCTTTTGCTTCCGATTCGCGAAAACCTTCGTTGCAATGGCGGCTTATCGAACAGGCACTCCAGTATCCGTTTTCACAAACCTGTTGAGCCTTGCCATTGGGAAATTCACATATATTTATTTGACCGTGCCTGTCGCACTTACCATACCTTGTACCCAGTGGGACACATTGCCAGAATTCTATTTCAGATGACGAGGTTCTTTCCCTTATCTTCATAAATCCTGACTTACATTCTATAACTTCCCCACTTCCGCAAACATCAAAATCTTGCTCTTTTTCATCCCAGACACGCGTAGCATTACCACCCCATATATCACATTTTTTAAAGCATCGTGGGCCTTCCGCGTCACCTTCGTACAACATATACTCGTCCGATAAACAACGATCTATTTCGCATTCTTCTATATCAGTCCAAACTGCGTATGGATTTCTTTTATCAGGACACTTTAACACTTTTTTCTGTGGGGCAGACGGCTCTTGCTGTTCTTGCGGTTTCATGTTAATGCCATGTCCACCGCCGAAAGCCCCTGACCGCCCAGTAGCAGCAGAAGCCCCGACGGAGCCTATCATTCCTATTCGCGCAGTTTCTGCCCCAGCCCTGGCACCGGCACCGGACGCTTGTCCGCGACCAGTCGCCGACCGTTTGGACGGCTGTGATCTTTGGGTCACACCGGGACTTGCGGCTTCTATCTCTTCCGTCTCTTCCACATCGCCAAGATCCTCATCGTCAAAGAATTCTTCTTCAAGAACTTCTTCGACCATGACTTCCCCGGCTTCGGCATCATCGGCGAATGCCGACGGAGCCGCTAGCACAAAAGCGAAAATAAAGATTACTGCGAATAGTTTTTGTGGCATTTGTTTCTCTTTAAATTTTATTCCTCGCCTACTTCGCTTTCTTGCACGATGGTTTCTTCGGCAATTTCTTCGGCAATTTCAGCATTAAGAGCTTCACTTTCAACAACTTCGACAGCAACATCACCTTCATCGGCAACAGGTGCTTCGGCTGTATCAACGGCCACCGCCGGAAGTGCGAATGCAAAAGCAAAAATAAATGCTATAAGTTTTTTGGTCATGGTTTTTCTCCTTTTTTGGTTGGTTTGGTTGGTTGGTTTGAAATTATTATCTGCTTACCCTTACTATCCCGTCCTGGTCTGAAACATTCCAGCCCAAACGACGCATTTCCCTGATGAACATAGGCTTGCGACCACCTGCTATCGTGGCAGAAACATTATGCCCCCAGATACTGGATAACTTTACGTCAAGCTCTCTCCAAACGCCGGCTTCACGCAAATCCCGTGTCAGTGCCGCCCATTCGCGAAGTCCCCCAGCAATCTGGAAAAACACTTGCGCACGAGTCCCAAAGTCATCCACAGCTTCCATATAATTCGGCACATTATTGTCACGCAACCATCTTTCGACCGATGTACGATCCAGGGTCACCGTGACATTGGCCGAATACGCGGTTGCAGAAATCCTTTCGTTCGCAATTGACGATGTCCCGATCATATTCAACAACTGACTATCTGTCATCTCGGCAGATAGCATATCTATTACGCCCCTTTCTGCATAACGGGCAAGAACCCGGTTAAAAACTTGCCGCCGCGCAGAGCTCATCGCCACCGATTTTGCGGCGGTTGCAGTTTCCGCAGTATGTTCGACATAAACCGTATCGGTTAAGTTCGGCGCAGCCGACACCACAAATGGCGCAAACAGCAAACAACAAACAATAAACAATACTTTTTTCATACTAAAACTTTGCACTTACCCCGACGCGTATCCCAATTGATCTATAGAACGAATCCACTTCGCTTTTTGCCCGACACACCCAGCCAGGACATTCAGCGTATAAATCTTCTATATAGTAAAGTTCTTGAGTATATGGATTACTTGGATCCATGAATGCCGCAACATCGTCACCGTCGAATACAATGTCTATTATGTCATTATACCAATTTGTCCAGTGCGTGCCGTTCAGATAAGTTTTTGCGTCCGCACCACTGAGAGAATAGTAATCATAAGTAAATCCGACCGACAGCATTATTGTGTCCGTAATCGCAGTCAGCCAGTTCGCACCCAGACCGATATGCACAGCGGATCCGATTCCGGCACTGTCTTCCACGCTTTTCGGATGTTGCCAATCCCAGCGGTACGGCTGATCACCAGCTGCATTGTAACCTGGCAATCCCAGCTCTATACGTCCGTTGATTGCGTTATTGGCATTAATTATGTAATCAGCATCCAGCGCAAGATATGGCCCGGCCCAGGTTACATCATATTTATGACTAGTCCCTGGTTGGCTGTAAAAAAACGTTTGACTGGTATCATACGTCGCCGACCCATTGGGAACCAAAAGTAAGTTATTGCTGCCAACATTTGTCGAAACGTCTGTATTTCCACCACTGGAAATAAAAATTACAGCCGGAACACACAAAATCTCGTCCCCGTTGCCAGCAGAGCAATTCGGATAGACATCCAGCACTTCGATTCCGATACCTTTGTTATTATTTGTCTTCAATGTATATGACAAGCTGCGGTATCCCAGACTGGGGGTAAGTTTTACACCCCCAACTTCCAGCTTGTCCATAAGACCCAACCCGACATTAAATCCGAACAGCGACCCGCCGCTGGATTTTCCAATCGAAAGAGCGTGGCTGGAAAAATAACCAATTAACTCGTCACCGTTGGCCGGATTATAATGACCATTGTTGTTCGGCCCCGGATTGTAATAAACGTCGGTTATGTGGCCTCCGTTGGAAATATCATCGTCAACCATGGTGCTTGTGCCGAACTGGCTGCCGATTTTTATGCCAACCCCGACCTTTAATGCCATATCGCCAGCATCAAATCCGTACCCGGCATTTAAGCTAAACGTGTTCCACAACACATTGTCATAATGCAGACTGCTGCCGGCTTTTTTCATATCAAAACCCCACACAGCCGATTCGTGGGCAATACCGGCATCAATGGAAAATCCCCTATGCGATTGCTGGCTTGCTTGCTGGGTTTGTTGTTGGAACTGTTGTTGCCAAGGCTGGGTCGAACGTTGTTGCTGAGATGCGCCCCATGAAGGTTGGAAATTTTGAAATTGCTGGGGCTGTTGCTGACCACGGAAGTTTTGATTGGTGCCGACCATGGTTGGCTGGGGACTGTACATCGGGGAAAACCCTGTCGGATTATACCTGTTCTGCGGTGCCTGGTTTTGTCCGCTGTAATAAGTGGCGGAATGCGCACCTTGTGCGTACAAGGCGCAAAGCACAGTAAACAGAGCACAACTGCTGAAATTTATCCTCATGGACACCTTCCTTTTCATACATGATACCATAAAAACGACTTGAAAACAAAAGTTTTATATTGTATCGTTCTCTTCACTGTGCTTTGCGGTTATGGCGAAATTGGTAGACGCGCAACGTTGAGGTCGTTGTGGGGCAACCCTTGGGAGTTCAAGTCTCCCTAACCGCACCACTCTTTGTTTAATTACGTACACAGCCAATAACTTTAATACTATTTATTTTATGCTTGCCCTGCCCCTACAAAAATTGCTTTAATTAAGCTTAGGAAATGAGAAAACTTCTGTCATTTTTCGCGATGGCTGCTCTCGCGTGTTTTTGCGCGCATGCCGACGATGTCGATACGGCACGTGCGGCAACGCGCAGTACACCCAGTACAGCAACATCGGCAAGCACACGATCACAGTCTTCGCGCGCAGAACAATCGCCAGCCACTGGAACACCAGCATCCGCGACCGGGACGACCAGAAATATTGGTGCCGCCGCAGCCGGCGAAACCACCCGAAATATAGCCGATTCAAAAGGCAGTGCCGCAGGCACCGCAACCCAGACACGCACAGCAACAACAACACGGAATGTAGCAACACGCGGTGGCACGTCACCCGCAGAATCCGCACCACGCACATCCCCGGCTTCGACAACAAACGCGCGATCGGCTATGGCATTGCCTGTCGCAGGGGCTGTCCCCGCCGCCGGTACAACAGGGGGACGCGGTGGGGCGGCGGCCAGTGTAAGATCCGCAGTCACGCCGGCACTTCGCGGCACAGTAACGACCCTGACCGATGGTGCAACAGCAGTGCGTAGCGCGATCGGAGGACGAACAGCGGCAACAGGTACCCAAACACCCGCCCCGCGTGCAGGCACCGCGAATCGTACAGGAACAGCCCGATCGGCCGTTGCAACAGAGGAAGCCCCCGAAACATTGCCAAGGGGAGATTACAGAACCTGTCGTAACGTATTTTTTCAATGTATGGATGAACTTTGTGCTAATAAGAACGCCCAACTTCGGCGGTGCGCATGCAGTAACCGGGTGCACGAATTCGACCAGGTCAAAAAAGATCTGGACAAGATCGCTGACAGAATGCTGGATTTTAATGAAAGATTACTTACCGTTGCAATGGACAAGGAAGATGCCGAAGTCATCAAAAAAGCAACCGAAGGAGAGCTTGCATATCATGGTACCCCCGACAGAACACAGTCGCAAAAAATTCTTGACGACATTATGAGAAAACTGAAAACAAGCACCGAAGATGAAGATACAAAGCGTAGCTTGGCGGCTATAAATCTTGCCATGGATTACGAAGATGCGTTCGATTCAATAGACAGTATGATGGGCGCGTCTATGGCTACAAAAGAGGGGGATGTGCTTTTTCGCGCGGCTCTTCCAACCTGCCGCGAAATGGCAGAAGAAATTTGCGACAAGGCCGAAGTAAAAACCATAACAAGCGCATACCAAATGGCAATAGAACAAGATTGCAACACCATTGCAAAGACATATACCGGATTGCAAGACCAGGCACGTGGAAGGGTTTTTGAAGCGGGCGCACTTCTTGATATATCGCGACTGAATAATTACCAAGGTCGCAACGCCGATGATGTGCTTGAATGCAAAAGAAAAATGATGGATATGCTTTTCGATCCTGTTGTGTGCGGCGATAATCTGGGTAAGTGTCTGGATTGGTCCGGACGATACATAAATCCCGGAACCGGAGAAGCCATATTGTCAGAAGATCTGTGGCGTTTGTCCGAAATGATAAATAGACCAACGGATGGCAGCACCTGGACAAGAACCCCCGGCAATGAAAGATTCGTATCATTTCTTAACGCGAAACGAAAGTATCTTGAACCGGCTATGGAAGCTTGTGAAAAAGTGGAAAAACAAGCATGGGATGCATTCGTGGAAGATGCGTTGCCACAGATACGCCTTGCACAGGGTAAAAAACTGGAAGAAATGCGACTGGCCTGTACCGGCATAACGACAAAGTGTATGTTGGGTACAGTAACATCTTTCGAAGAGTTTGACTCGCGCGCATTGTCAATTTTTGGAGTACATACTGACAGAGCGGTAAACGCGCTATGCGATGAGATAAATGTGGCTTGTAGCGCACTGCTTAATATGCCGACAGATATCGAAATAGGAACATCGGAAATAGACTGGCAGGGTGCTATGACCCAAATTGCAACACAGAAAACTTTCGAACAGATAATGCTTACATGCAAACAGGTTGGCCAAAACTGCATTACACAAAACTGCAACACTATGTCCGGAAAATTCGGGCTATGCGAGAACAATACTGACAGGCAAAGGAGAAATATTGTAAACCGTTCTATATGCTGGAATGATGTCCTTCAATGCGTTCTGGCTGCTTCAAAACAGACAGACACAAGAACAGATGGTATTTTAGCACGGATCATGACCGATATACCTGGGGAATTTGGAATAAATGGACCAGGCTGTCCGGCGGAAAGTAAATGCGAATACTACCTTGCTGGCAATAGTACCCCCAGTGCAGACAGGATAACATATATTAGAAATCTCAATGGCACAACTTCAATATGTCCTAATAACAATAGTTGGTGCACAGAAAGCGTTACCCCTGGTACTGGAACTATATTCCTGAATTGCCATGAAGGAGATACAAAAAATGAAGCATCCGGATATCGGAGCAGTGCAATAATGAATGCTTGTCGCATTACGGAAAAAATATGGGGTAACTGTAATGCCGATCCTAAAACAGATGGAGCAAAGATAATTTCTATACATCCATTTGAAGACACATTACTCTCTTGGGTGTATACTAACACTAGAAACGACGGATGCCAAGGAGAAGAATGTCCAAATGACGGAACTACAGATTTTGTACCCCCGCTTGGAAGAACCGCTACTGGTTGTGTGAAGTCAGGCGATGTTCTCCCCAACACTGAACTTTGTCCAGCGGCTATTGGCGAAAGACTTGATGTTTCGAATGATCATCAAAACTGTTGCTATCGAACAAGCATCGAAAATGGTGTAGAAATATCTGATGGAGATCAACCAGCCAAAGATAGCTTTGGCAATTGTTGCCGCAGTGGGGTACAGTATGTAAATCTTACCAGCGGTTCCGGCGACACATTTCATGATAAAATCAACACAAGCAGCAGCAGCGGAACCCATAGAATTTGTTTTGGCAGATCCGTGCAATATGTTGCAAAAATCGGAACAAACCACTTGTTCTGCGATGGTGTTATGAATAGATGTACTTTTAACAGTTCCGGAAATTGCATCGATAGTGGCCAGCGCGCCGAACCTGTAAATTTCATTGCTCAAGGCACACAAAATCCGGCAAATTCTACAAAAAGTACTGCCATATGCGTGGCGAATGCCGCCGGATATACAGGTAAATTTTTTGTGGTAAACGAAAATACGGGGTTATACGCTGCACCAACTTATAACTCATCAACTCCATACGATGCCGCGAAATTCGAAACATACTTTTTCAGAATTGGTCATGATAAATGTACTCTGAATGTTAATGTGGGTGGCACGGCTGGCGCATGGAGCCCAAATACTTGTAATAACTCTATCGGAGCAACACCCTCATCTTCGCCTTCAACTGGACTTATAATCGCCCCAATGAGATAGTTGCCAGAATTAATATTGCCCTGCAAATATGGCACGGATTTAAAAAGCGTATATTTATATCTCTAACTTCTCTACAACACCGCTTATAATTTTCATCTCTTCGTCTGAGAATTTTCCAAGCACCCAATCGGATGGTGATAAGTATTTACCAGAACCAAAAAGCATAGATAAAAAGCCCATTCCATTTTTATTCTTGCCCTTTTCTTCATCAAACCGCCCTATCCCAATCCTTATCCGCCTGTATCCATTCCCAATCGCCGCATCTATGCTTTTTATACCGTTATGACCGGCACTGCCACCACCTGTCTTTTGCCGCACATCACCCAATTTCAAATCCATATCATCATGAATAACTATCAGATTTTCCAACGGAATCCTATAAAAAGTCATAAGGCTTTGCACCGCTTGCCCTGAAAGATTCATAAATGTCTGTGGCTTTGCATAAATTCTGCCAGATAATTTCGTCACCAGCGATTTGTGCGCCGATTGCCATTTTGTGTCTGCACCCGCCAAAATATCTACGGCTATAAAACCCGCGTTATGCCGCGTCCGTGCATACTTTGCACCTGGATTTCCAAGACCCACTATCAAAATTGGTTTATTCGGATTCATAACATCATTATACCACAACCATATTTCCATTGCACGACAAAGAATTTTCCAATATAATCCAAAAAAGGAGAATTTTTATGAACAAACCCAAAACCACCCTATATTCTTTGATTTTCGCTCTCTGTGTGTCTGGTGCGCACGCCGACTTATTTGATTTCTATACCGGTGTTACGGGTGGCATTGGCCACGCATTTGCAAATGATTTTTCGCACAAGGGATATTCTTTCGGCACGGTATTCGGTATAGACATCCCCATATTCCGCACTGAAATCGAATATAATTATATACACGGAGAAAGGGGTGCCAGCACAATTAACGCGCATGCTGGAATGATGAACGGATATATAAAGCTTTCACCCACACCGATCATAAAGCCATATATAGGCGGCGGGGTCGGAAGCATATTTGCTGGAAGCATCGCAAAAGAGAATATAAATGCAAGCATAGCATATCAGGCCATGATAGGCGTACAGCTTGACTTTCCATTTCTTCCGATATTTACTGATATCGAAACCCGCGTGTTGTTTGCGGAAAACGTGACCCCCGATTCCAATTTTACCCGGTGGGATGCAAGGCTGAAGCTTCGTTATCAGTTTTAATTGATAATTCGTCCATGACACCGCGACTGACACTTATTGACGGCAATTCGATTTTGTTCCGCGCTTATTACGGGGTACATTCTCGTCTGATACGCAACGACGGCACACCCGTAAATGCCGTTTTCGGATTTTGCAATATGCTGTTACCCCTGCTTTCCAAAGCCGGCAAGGATGATATGTTCATCTGTGTTTTCGATGCGCAACGAATAAATTGGCGTAACGATATTTATCCGGAATACAAAGCTAATCGCCAAAAGCCCCCCGAAGACCTTGCCGCACAGTTTCAACTTGCGCGCGATGCAGCGGCAGCCTTTGGAATGCCGGTTTTATCCATTAAAAATGTAGAAGCAGACGATGTCATAGCAACCCTTGCAATGCATGAGTGCGCTATTGGTCGAACCACGCGCATAGTTACCGGTGACAAAGATTTGATGCAGCTGGTTTCAAATTGTTGTTTTCTTTACGATGGAATGAAGGAAAAGGAAATACACGAACCAGAGGTTCTTGAAAAATTCGGTGTAAAGCCGCACCAGGTCGTTGATGTCCAGGCTTTGATGGGGGATTCCACAGACAATGTTCCGGGCGTACCGGGCATAGGTTCAAAAACCGCAGCTGAATTGATAAACCAGTTCGGCAGCATAGATAAACTATATGCCAATCTTGATCATGTAAAAAACGACCGCCGCCGCGAGCTTTTGCGTGATAATCGTGATAAAGCGTATATATCAAGACAACTTGTGTCGCTGAAGACAGACGTACAACTGCCCGAAATTTCGAACACACCTTTTCATCTGGACATCAGCCGCGCAATAGAATTTGCCCGCGATGAATTGCAATCCCAGGTAATGGTGTCAAAAATTGCAAAACTATTCAAATATCAGAAAGATGACACCCCCGCACCGCCAGTCAATTCGGAACGACCCAAGAATTATAAGCTAATTACCACAGAATCGGAATTAGAAAAATTTTTGGGCGGAATCATAGATACACTTGCAATCGATACCGAAACCACCGGCCTTAACCAGATGGCTGCACGAATTGTCGGAATATCATTGGCCGTATCACCGAATCACGGGGTATATATACCTCTGCGGCACGAAGACAAACACAGCAAGGATTTGTTCGGCGGTGTCAAAGATTCGCATCCCACACTTTCAATTGATACGGTCAAACAAAAGCTTTGGCCAGTATTGAAAAATGAATCCATTGTAAAGGTTGGGCATAATTTAAAATACGATATGCATATTCTTGAAAATGAAGGCTGGAACACCAACGAAATAACGCCTATCGACGATACAATGCTGTTATCATATATACTGAATGGCACGGCACACCGCCATGGTCTGGATGAACTTGCACATTTATATCTGGGGCACGAAACGATAAAATTCGAATCGCTGTTTCCACCAAAAACAAAAGATGCCGACAAAAATTTTGCACAACTTGATCCAATGGTCGCGGCCGAATACGCCACCGAAGATGCCTTTGTAACATTTGCGTTGTATAAATTATTCCGTCCAAAGCTGGATGCAGACCCTGTATTGGCGAAACTTTATGAAAATTGCGACCGACCGTTACCAGGCATACTTTTGCGTATGGAGCGCGCGGGTGTATTGGTTGATCAGGCAAAACTGGCACATCTTTCAGAAATATTGCATGAAAAAGCAGACAGTCTTGCGAAAGAAATATGGCATCTGGCGAAATATGAATTCAACATAGGAAGCCCGCAACAATTATCACATGTACTTTTCGATAAACTGGGAATAGTGCCTTTGAACAAGACACATTCGACAGATGCCGCAACTCTTGGAGAACTTGCGGATAAGCACCCAATAATTTCAAAGATTCTAGAATGGCGCAGCATGACAAAGCTGGCCGGAACTTACGCCGACGCATTGCCGCGACAAATCGCTATAGATGGCAGAATTCACACCAATTATTTGCAAACCAGTACCAATACCGCGCGCCTGTCGTCGCGCGATCCGAACCTGCAAAATATTCCTATAAAGACAGAAATTGGATCTGAAATCCGCAAAGCTTTTATAGCACCGGCCGACCGAGTACTTATCGACATGGATTATTCCCAGATACAACTGCGACTTTTGGCACACATTGCTGATGTTGCTGAATTAAAAGAAACTTTGGCGCATGGCCGTGACATCCATGAAGCGACCGCACGGAAAATATTCGGTGTCGAAACAGAACATCTTGTCACTGCGGCACAACGCCGTGCGGCCAAGACCGTAAATTTTTCTATAATATACGGTATATCGCCGTTTGGTTTGGCAGCACAGCTTGATATACCACGCGATCAAGCAAAAATTCTTATTGATTCATACATGGCAAATTTTCCAGAAATCAGGCAGTATTTTGAAAAGACCAGAGATTTTGTCACAGCGAACGGATATGTCATGACCCCCTGGGGTCGACGTATAAAAATTCCTGAAATACGGAACCCACAAATGAAAACCTATGCTCTGCGTGCGGCAATAAATGCGCCGATACAGGGTTTCGAAGCAGACCTGATGCGATTTGCTATGGTAAAAATCGACCGGCAAATATCAGCGCACAGCGATGAAATAAAAATGATAATGCAGGTACACGACGAAATTATGTTCGAATGCATTGAAGCTAAGGCCGAATATTGGGCAAAAATAATAAAATCTGAAATGGAATCTGTCGCAAAGTTGACTGTTCCCCTTGTTGCCGATTATTCGATCGGAAAAAGTTGGGAAAAGTAAGATAAATTTCGACAATAAAGTTGTACAATTACAACTTTTTCGTATCGCACACATTGTGTGCGACGTATTTGTATAAAAAAATGTAACCTTTCCGCCTTTTCGCACTTCGTGAAAAAATTACATACATATATAATAATAAAAAACTCCGGCTTTTGCCGGAGTTTTTTTAATTCAATGCATTCATTATCTGGTCATACGGTATCGCACCAGGGAAAGCCTGATCACCGATTATCAGATACGGGGTTCCATTGATGCCGAACTTTTCAGCCAACTCGCGAACTTGCGCCAGCTCGTTATGAACAACTTCGCCACGCATATCAGCAGCCAATCTTTCCGTGTCCAGACCAAGCTTTTTCGCGATTTCCATAATATTTTTATGTATCGTTTCAGGCAGTTTGTCCTGGTTCTTGCTTGTATCTTCTGGCCAATAGCGATTTACCATCAGATGATTAGTCAAAGCAACCGCTTTATCGTTGCCCTGAAGCTTTGCCGCAATCATAGCCCTTGTCGCATCGTCAGATAAAACGCCATGTATAGAAAAGTTCTTTACTACTACACGGACATCATCACGGCTTTCGATCACGCGATCCAGCTCTTTATGAACACGTTGGCAATACGGGCATGTCGGGACTGTAAAGACGAATATCGTCCTTTTCATATCGGCATTTTCGTTACCCAACACCGGGGCATTCATTATCATTTCAGCACCATGCCTTTTGACATGCCTTCTGATATCTTTATTAGAAGCACCGGAAGAACGCTGTTGCTGCATGTTCTGAGCCATGGTCTGCAATATCATCGGATTTGATTCCGTAAGATAATAGGCAGTGCCAAGTCCAAGACGATTCACGCCAACAACCGTCAGAACCACCGCTATCGCGGCTATTGCTTTTTTGGAATATACAGCGATGGGATCGGAATCCTTTTTGCCAAGCTTGCTTATCAGCATTCCGCCGAAAGCGAACAGGGCTATCGCTATGACCAAAATAAGTATTGTCCAAGTCATAGTTTTCTCCTTTTTTGTTGAACGGTGGAATTATATCGCAAAAGAAAAGCAATGCAAGAAAAATCTGCACTTATATTAACATCCTTTCTATCGGCAACTTTGTTCCAAGATCAATGCCAACACGTTCCAAAAAAAATCTTGTCGTAGCCAAATCCACAGGCAGCGGAAACGTCTGTGATAGGTATGGCGCGGCGCATCCCGAACATACGGCACGACCTGTTCTTTGCGACAAACGTGTCAAATCACTATCCTGTCCACAACCACTGCATTTGGACAAATCCAATGCATAGCCAAGTGATCGCAAAAAATCCATTTCCCATGATATATAGCCGGAAGTATTACCCAGCATATCCATAGTATTGTCAAAAAGTAACTTGTCTTCGGCACGCTCTGGCAACAATGTTGAAAGCAACGCAAACGCAGAATTCATAAAACCCAGTGCGACAGGATCAGACATCAAAGGTGCCGACAGATTTCGGACCGATTCCCAATGAAATACACCAAGCTGTGAATCCAGCCTGGCATTCCATGACGCATTGCCGCACTGCCCCACCAAAGGTTTATTTTTTCGCGCAGCCAGCGCGCCCCGAAGCATACCAGCCATAAGTCCGTATTCGCGCGTGAATATTTTTGCTATTGCATCACGTTCGCCAAATGGGCGCAACCCTATGATAATGCCGACAGATTCAAATTTCATAATTATAAAATCATAACATCCAAAGCCATGCTGTTACAATTTATTTTTAATTTGACAAAATAGATAGATATAAAAACTTTGGAAGGTTTTATCAATGATTGGATTAACCGGCTTTTTTACCATTCAAAAACTTTACCAATCCAACGATTATCATTGCTAATAATATACTTTCGGAAACCACCCCCGCGATATTCAATATACCGCCTAAATATATAATCCAACAAATTGCCGAGACTATCCCCAGAATCCGATAAAATAATTGATTTTTCTGCCAAACTGAAACAGTGAATAATGCTAATGCTGCGAATGCAAACAAGCTTATAAAACCATTCCAAGTGAAATAAGTTACAATACTCAATAAACTTATCCAAAGAGCTAGTAAATAATAGTCAAACCGTGTATTTTTTAAGCGTGCTTCTGGGGGTCGATTTTCATATATAATTTTGCTTGTTATATCACGCACTATGGCTATAACTATAGTTGCCGCGCCTGTATATCCCCCCAGTAACAACATAGACATTATATAAAATAAATTTGATGAAATTATGATATATAATTGTTTATTACGATTTGTTATAAAATATGTCCAAACTAATAACGCAAGTGCTAGTATTGTGATTATCTGGCTTAAAATATAGATCGAATCAAATTGAATAGACTGGATGCTCATAGTGGTCATAGTAAAACAGGATATGATAAAATTCAACTGGTAAAAATTAGTGGACATACGGAAGTATTTTTTAATTTTTCGGTCGCAGAATTTTTAGACACAGGGGCTATGTCGGATTTCTATGTCTATTATATGTCTTTTTCTGATGTGCAATGCCGCCGCATAAAGACGCTTCGCACCACGAAAAACGGACGTAATAAAAAATGCCGCTTTCGCGGCATTTTTTATTCGGCTTTCTTCCTGGCCGGTTTCTTTTTCGGTTCCGCATTTGTTTCTTCTGCTGGCGCATCATCTGCCACAATCTCTGCGGGGACATCAGGCGTGGGGAGTTCTGACTCTTCTTCAATTTCAATTTTTTTGGTTCCGAATGTCAAAATCTTTCCTGCGACCAAGGCATCGATTTCATCACTAGTCTGCGCGACATAGATTTTAACCGGAACCACTACATCTGGATGCAGGGCAATTTTTGTATCAAACGCGCCGATGGTTTTGATCGGACTGCCCAGCAGAACCTGGGCTGATTCGACCGATACATTTGACAGCTCTTTCAATGCGCGCGCTATGTCACGACTGGAAACAGAGCCGTATAAGTGACCTGTATCGCCAGCCTGTCGAATCATATAAAACTTTGTATTCTCTACCGCCTTTACAAGTGATTCTGCGGTCGCTTTGGATGCATCTTGCTTCGCCTGAAGTTCAGCTTTTTTTGCTTCGAACAACGCGATATTGCCCTTTGACCAGCGCATAGCCTTGTTATTAGGTAAAAGATAATTACGGGCGTATCCGGTGGCAACCGTCACCGTATCACCGATATTTCCAAGTTTGGTAATTTTTTCGGTAAGTATGATTTTCATTTTATCTGTCCTCTTTTTTATTTCTGATTTCGTATTGCTGATTTTTTAAAACCGCAATTCAAACCATAATTTACGAGTTAGGGAATTTCCCAAAAGCCATTTTCTGATCTGCCAAATTAAATCAGCAATCGAAAATTAACAATCGGCAATTATCCCAGATTATTGCGAACAAATGGGATAAGACCCAAATGCCTGGCACGTTTGATTGCCTTTGCCAGTACACGCTGATCTTTCTGGCTTACACCGGAAATACGCGATGGAATGATTTTTCCGCGTTCAGTTATGTAATGTTCCAGCAATTTTTTGTCTTTATAATCAATAACCTTGCCCTTTAAGGGATTTGATTTCTTGCGATATATCGCCGCACGGACTGCCATTATTCCACCTCTTCATTTTTCTTCATCATGATTGATAAACCTTTGGCCAATTCTTCAACACGAACATTCAGAAAACGGATAAGGTCTTCGTCAATACGCAACCGGCGTTCATATTCGGACAATTGATCGCCCGGCAAGACAATATTCAAAAGCACATAGTGCGCTTTTTTATTCTTGCGTATTATATAGGCCAGATTTTTCAATCCCCAGAATTCGTTGGATTTGACTTCGCCGCCCAGTTCTTTGATAATGTCGGTAAACTTCTTCGCGCGTTCTTTGACCTGCGCATCGGTCAAGTCTTGGCGAAAAACCAAGACGCTTTCGTAAAATGCCATTATGTTGCTCCTTTGGGTTTTATCTGCCTTTGCCATTCGGGCATCAGCATGACTTTAGCCGACAGTAAAACACCGCCAGCAGGAAAGCAGGCACATTATGAACAAATTTTCGGGAAAATCAAGGAGAAATTTGTGAAATACGCGGGGCGTAAGACGCAAGCATGATAAATGCTTAAAAATATATTGACTAGCGTGTTTTAAATTTACTAATATCAATTTTGCAAGGAGAGATTTAAACACGCATGAACAACCAGTTCCATAGAAATCTTAATCGAATGGCTTTTTTCGCCGCGCTGGTCGTCGGTGGTATGATCCTTTGGCATGCTGAATTCATGCATATAGCCACAACCAACATCTGGCTTAACGGCATCATAATCGGAACAACAATTTTCGGAATCGGATTGTGTTTTGCCGATATTTTTCGGTTGATACCGGAATACAGATGGATGAAAAGGTTTTTCAGCAATAATCCAAAGGCCAATGATCTTGCTATGGCAGAGCTTCCCCCAAACCTTTTGCGTCCTGTCGCAATAATGCTGAACCGCACAAAGACACAGCGTAACAACTATATTTCAGCCCAGACATTGGACAATTTCCTTAATATCATCGTGGGTCGGTTTGAAGACAGCCGCGAAGCGATTCGTTACATTACGAATACATTGATATTCCTTGGCCTGCTTGGCACATTCTGGGGATTAATACATACTGTTGGCGGGTTTGCGGAAATGGTCAGCATGTTGGATTTTGATGACGAACATATAATGTACGCTGTTCAAAACGGTCTGGCCAGACCCATGAACGGAATGTCCGTTGCGTTCGCTTCCAGCCTTTTGGGTCTGGGCGGTTCGCTTATAGTTGGATTTTTGGGATTGCAAGCAACCCTTGCCCAAAATGCGATGTTCAGGGAACTGGAAGAAAACCTTTCCGATCGCGCGCGCCTGTTTGGATACCTGGGTGTCGGCCAACGCGGTGAAGAAACCGCCCTGCCCTATGTCAATATTGCGGCAAAAGAACTTACCAAAGCCATAGAACGTCTGGAAAAGGCAGTAACAAAGATAAACAAATAATACAAGGGAGAGAGAAATGTTAAAAGTAAGAGAGAGAACAAATGCCTGGCCCGGTTTCGTGGATTTGTTTTCGAACCTTGTGATAATACTGATTTTCCTATTAATCGTATTTGTGTTCTTGTGGACAACCACCAGTGTATTTAACAAAGGCGGGGGGGGCAGAAAAGTCGCAGAGCTTTCACGCATAAATATCGAACAGGCTGAAAAACTTGAACAAATGACCGCAGACGAAGCAGAAGCCCGTCATCTATTAATATTGTCCAGGGCAATGCTGGAAGAGCTGGAATCTGAAAAAATCGAAAGAGAACAACAGCTGGCCGATACCCAATCTCAAAAAGATTACATGTCGGAAATGGTAAAAGGTTTGGAAGAACAGCTGCGCGTGACAACAGCACAATTGCAAGAAACCCAACAACAGGGTCAGGCAATGGCGGGCGAGCTTGAACTGCGTCAGCAAGCACTTCAAGCGGAACTATCGCGATTAAATGAACTTTTAGGCGCAGCCGAAGCAAAAGCAGCCGAACAAGAGATCGAATATGTCGAAATGTCCAGCCGATTGAACAAAGCACTTGCCGACAAGATTGCAGAACTGAACGAAGTTGCGGCTTTGAACCAATACCAGTCACAATTCTATCGGGAAATCAAGACCGCACTTACCGGTATGTCCGGGATCGATGTGTCCAGCGACAGATTCGTCGTATCCAGCGATATATTATTCCCAAGCGGTTCCTTCGCCCTGTCACCCGAAGGAAAAAGACAATTGCAAGCAATAGCCAATATAATGAAAGGACTTGAAACAAAAATCCCCACGGATTTGAATTGGATAATCCGCGTCGACGGGCATACGGACACAAAGCCTGTGATTCCGGGCACACACAGCTTCAAGAATAATCTGGAATTGTCATTGTTGCGTGCACGCGCAGTAGCAGATGAATTAACAAAGGCGGGCGTAGCAAGAAAGCGATTGGTTCCCAGCGGATTCGGAGAATTATATCCGTCGACAACAGATAACGATGAAAAATCTCTTCAGAAAAACCGCCGAATCGAATTAAGACTGACGATTCCGTAAAAAATCCGGCGAATGCTGGATTTTTTGTACATAGGCTTTCTTTGAAATGCAAATAGAACGAACAAAAATTATTGGATTCTGCAGCGGGGTTCGCCGTGCGATCAAAATGGCAGAGCAAGAACGCAACGCATATATCGCAGGCGGTGAAATTATTCATAACCCCCAAGAAACCACCAGACTGAAAAAAGAATTCAATATCAACCCGTCGAAAATTTCAGATATTCCGCATGGTTCGACCGCCATAATACGCGCGCACGGCATTGGCGAAGCCGAACAGAAATCAATGAAGGATAAAAACATAAAAATTATTGATGCCACATGTCCACATGTTAAACGCGTACAGAATCTGGCGCGTGAATTTACAGCAAATGGATATAATGTATTTTTATTTGGTGAAAAAGGACATGCCGAAGTTCACGGAATATGCGGGCATGCGAATACCGAACTTACAGTTTTTTCATCGGTTGCCGAATTGGAATCCATTATTTTGCCGGAACATGTCGCGCTTATATCCCAAACGACAAAACCGACAGAAGAATTTTGCAAAGCGGAAGAATTGTTATCAAAAAAAGTCAAATATTTCAAAAGCGTTTGCACAATTTGCAATGCCACACAAGAAAACCAAAAAGCGGCGGCGGAACTGGCAAAACTTTCTGATATCATGATTGTCATAGGCGGAAAAAGTTCTTCAAATACAAAGGCATTGGTTACTGCGGCAACTCCGTTTTGTAATGATATTTATCAGGTTGAAAGCGCGGCCGATCTGCGGCAAAGCTGGTTCATTGGGAAAAAACGGTGCGGAATTGCCGCAGGTCTGTCCACACCTGATTATTCAATAGACGAAGTCGAAGCAGCGATCGGGTTATTGTAAATGTTTAAGCATCAAAAAACAGCACTTGTTATCAATCATTGAATTTTCTTGACTTTTCAGAATTTTTAATTTAATCTCTGTGGCAGTCAAAACAAGGATTTAACATGCCAAAAGTATGCCAAGTTACCGGAAAAAAGACCGAAGTCGGCCATAATGTGTCACATTCAAACCGCAAGACAAAACGGACTTTTAAACCAAATATGCAAATGCTGAAGTTCCACAGCGATGTTCTGGGACGCGATTTTTCGCTTAAACTGACAGCTTCGGGTCTGCGTACCCTTGTAAAGTACGGCGGATTGGACAATTATGTTACGGCAAAGCCTGTTTCTCGCCTTATGCCCGATATGGCAGCGATAAAGAAAGCGATTGAAAAAAAGACAGGTAAACCGAAAGCACCCGAAAAAAAGCCCGTACGCAAGCCGAATAAATCTGCACGCCTGGTAAAGAAAACCACAGCGAAAAAATAAAAGTATCAATTATTCGTTGGCATCTCGGAAATAAAACCTTGGCCTTGTGGCGGAATTGGTAGACGCGCTTGACTCAAAATCAAGTTCGAGAGAGTGTGGGTTCGAGTCCCACCGAGGCCACCACCAAAAATTATTAATGCCCGCAACAAACGGGCATTAATAATGTTTGAACACATGCACAGAAATGACGGCTCTCTTACGAGAGCCGTTTAATACATTATCTTATTAATTTACCATTACATATTAACGCTCGATGACTTCCCAATCGAACGAAGTTCCGTGCCATACCAATGTACAACCGGATGTTTCATCCGGACAAGGATATGACGGCATTCTTACAGATGTTTCGTTAAATTCTTCTGTTGTTATATAGTTATTTGTGATTTCCGTGTGAACCTGATCAATAGCAGAGCGAAGTACCTGCATGTTGGGAAAATGCTCTGGGTCTGCACTCGCCGCCTCGTCATGATCGTACACGCCTGTCTGTTTGGCATCTGTAACTTGTTCTTGAAAGGTTTCCTGTGTTACATAATTACCGACAGCCTCTCGCTGAACATATTCAATAGCACTATGAAGCGTATGCATGGATGGGAAGTTTTGTGAATCGCCCGATGCTTCTTCATGTTCATACATCCCCCCGTGTCTAGAATCCAAGACTTCTTCTTGAAAGGTTTCCTGTGTTACATAGTTACCGGTAACCCCTTGCTGAACCTGTTCAATAGCAGAGCGAAGTACTTGCATATTGGGAAACTGCTCTGGGGTTGCATTCATAGCCTCGTCATGATCGTACACCCCCGTTTGTCTGGCATCCGTAACTTCTTCTTGAAAGGTTTCCTGTGTTACATAATTACCGGCAGCCCCCTGTTGAACCTGTTCAATAGCAGAGTGAAGTACCTGCATATTGGGAAAGTGCTGGGCGGGCGCAGCCATAGCCTCTTCGTGATCGTACCCCCCCGTTTGTCTGGCTTCCATAACTTCTTCTTGAAAGACTTCATTAGATGTAAAGTTACTATCAACATAAGATTTCGACGTGATATTCGCCAGTGCCGGACTTATAAATAAAGCCCCGCCGACCGCCATCACAGCAATCCATTTTTTTTGGTTTTTCATGGTTTTTCTCCTTTTTGGGTTTGTTTATTTTTCTCAATTCTCGTTAATACACTATTCCGACACATTCCAGATCTCCGTTGCTTTTTTGTACGATGACATAATCATTGTCATTCGGACAATCGGGCATCGATGCCGCGCCGGTTTCTCCCTGTGCACCCTGGGGACCTTGTGGTCCCATTAATCCGGTCGCACCGTCTGCACCTGCTGACCCGGTTGATCCCCTTAACGATTCGACAAATTCATCATTGCCTTTAAGTATGGTCACAATCTCTTCTGCACTTGCACCCGCAGGCCCCGTCGGACCGGGTGCGCCAATAAGAGATTCCAGCCACTGTTCCACAGTTACCGGGGTACCGATCGGATCGATTTCTTGAGCCAACTGGAATGCTGACATTCCTGCTGCCCCGGCCGCCCCCGTATGTCCCCTTAATGACTCTATAAACTCATAGTCTTCTTTAAGTGCGGACAAAATCTCTTCCACACTGGCACCCATCGGACCTGTGGGACCCGCCAATCCAGTTTCACCCTGCACCCCCTGGGAGCCCGTTGCGCCGGTTTCCCCCTGTACCCCCTGAGGTCCCTGGCTTCCTATAAGTCCACTTTCTTCCAACTCTTTCAATTTATCGGACAGATTTTCGATATCATCTTCCGCTTTTTCTATTCTCTCTTCGACTATATCCAGCCTTAATGCTTCTAATATTTTATACAAGGCACTTATATCGGTTTCTGTCTTTCCAACCCTTTGATCGAATTCGTTCCACTTAACAAAGCTGGACAAATCAACGTTTCCGCCACCGGCAGAAGTTCCACCACCCCCACCCCCACTTATCGACGAACCAGAAAGCGATATCCCCCTTGGCATGGTTGGTGCCCGTTGATTAACAGTCGCCATATTCCTTACCGATGTGGGTCTTTGCGCGGCACCAACGGTACTTGCGGTTCTGGCCTGGCCGCTTGTATTCGTTGCGCGTATACTGGCCGCCGCATTGACAGCTTTGGTATTACAGACAAGTGCCGCCACCAGCAATGCAAAGATGTATTTATTCGACCCAATCACTTCTTTCCCATGTTTGCCAAAATAATATGTTAATACATTATATCATACTTTCAGGTTACATACAAAAACAAAGTAAAGCTTGTTATATCATGACCATTTGCAGATATATCACACACTTACACTCTCTTGACAACAACAACGGCTATGTTTATAATGCCGCGTATCTTGGGGTTGTAGCTCAGTTGGTAGAGCGCTACGTTCGCAACGTAGAGGTCGTCGGTTCGAACCCGATCAGCTCCACCATCCTTTGCACTTTGTGCCACAGTCGATAGCCCTGTTATGAACCAGTTAGAAAATCCAGATTTTGTAAATCAACTTAATGTGCATTTGGCCGCAGGTGGTGTGATTGCATTCCCGACCGATACCGTTTGGGGACTTGGCGCGCTACCTATAAAAGAAGGTGCGGAAGCATTATGGGAAATAAAACAACGACCACCCGAAAAACATTTGATAGTAATGTCAAATTCAACGGAACATCTTTTACCATTTATGTATAATTTTTCGGATCGCGCCATAAAATTGGGCAAAAAACACTGGCCCGGGGCATTGACCATAGTCGGTAATAACGATCCAATATTCGGAAGCGTCAGAATTCCCAACCACTCTGTTTTCGCAAAACTATGCGGCGTAATTGACGGCAATTGCCTGGCCACGACCAGCGCGAACATATCGGGTCAACCGGTATTGCAATCAGCAGATGCGATTCGCAATGTATTCCCGGATATAATTGTAATAGAAGATAACGGTATTCGACCGGCGGGCATCGCTTCGACCGTAATCCGCGTGACGGGCGACGATATGGAAATCCTGCGCCAAGGTGCAATTTCCGTTTAATTTTCCCATTCCGCAGGATTTTTAATTCTGTCGCCACCTATCAGATGCAAATGAAAATGCGGAACAGATTGAATAAAAAAAGGCGGCCTGATTGAATTTGTAACCGTATTAAAATTTTCAGTCAAATCCAAAATTTTTGCAGTTTCACGAAATACTTCCCAAAAGCCCAATTGTTCTTTTTCTGTCGCATTTGATACGAAATCGTACAATTCTATGTATTTTCCTTTTGGAATTACAAGCACATGTTTTGAAGATACCGGATTTATATCCCAAAAAGACATGGCGTATTCATTTTCGTAAATCTTCTTTGACGGGATTTCACCGCGCAAAATCTTCGCAAATACATTGTTTTTATCATACATGACATACTCCCTACTTGAAATTTGGTTTTATTAGGTTATATTATAGCCCGTAGCAACAGGAGATTCAATGTTAAAACCTTTACATAACTATGTACTGCTGGAAAGGCTGGAAGAACAAAATACCACCGTTGGCGGAATAATAATTCCAGACAATGCAAAAGAAAAACCGGTTCGTGGCCGCGTTGTCGCCACGGGTTCGGGCAGTTATATCGACGGCATGCTTGTGCCGCTGAACGTCCGACCCAATGATACGGTTCTTTTTGCAAAATGGGCATCGTCCGTAAACGAAATCAAGCTGGAAGGCAAAGATTATATAATCATAAAAGAAACAGATATTTTGGGGATTTTATAATTGTGAACCAAAAGCCACAAAGTCAGTTACATTCACGGCTTTGCGGATTGTGAATAAAAAGGAGCAAACTTATGGCAAAAGACATAATTTTTGATACTGATGCAATGTTGCGCGGGGTTGATAAACTGGCAAATGCGGTCAAAATCACAATGGGACCAAAGGGCAGGACTGTCGTTATCGAAAAATCTTATGGCGCGCCGATAGCGACCAAAGACGGCGTTACCGTAGCAAAAGAAGTTTCATTAAAAGATCCCCAGGAAAACATCGGTGCAAAACTGGTACAGGAAGTTGCAAAAAAGGCCGGCGACATAGCCGGCGACGGGACAACAACCGCAACAGTATTGGCGCAAAAACTGGTGCGCGAAGGTAATAAAATGGTTGCCGCCGGAATGAATCCCATGGATATAAAGCGCGGCATCGACATCGCGACAGCGGCGATAGTTGCGGATATTGATGCCCATGCAAGACCGGTTAAATCCAGCGACGAAATCGCCCAAGTCGCAGCCATTTCCGCCAACGGCGATTCGGATATAGGCGCAAAAATCGCCGATGCCATGGAAAAAGTCGGGCGCGAAGGCGTAATTACAGTCGAAGAAGCCAAAGGACTTGATACCGAAATCGACATCGCCGAAGGAATGCAGTTTAATAACGGATTCATGTCGACCTATTTTGTAACGAACACGGAAAAAATGTTGGCCGAATTGGACGGTGCGCAAATATTGGTGTCGGAAAAAAAGATTTCGGGATTACAAGCATTGTTGCCGATACTTGAACCGATTGCTCAATCGGGCAAATCACTGCTTATCATCGCAGATGACGTTGAATCCGAAGCTTTGGCTACGCTGGTGTTGAACCGGTTGCGCGGCGGACTTAAAGTATGCGCGGTAAAAGCACCGGGATTCGGTGATCGCCGGAAAGAAATGTTGCGTGACATCGCAACATTGACGGGGGCAATGTTAATAAGCGACGATATGGGGATGACTTTTGAAAATCTGACACCGGCAGTGCTGGGCAGTGCGAAAAAAATCGTCGTATCGAAAGACAATACCCTTATAGTCGATGGGGCGGGCGATTCGTCCGCAGTAAAGGCACGCGCAGATGAAATCCGCACAGCATTAGAAAAAGCCACCAGTGATTATGACAGGGAAAAACTGGCCGAACGGCTTGCGCGATTGGTCGGCGGCGTAGCCGTGATAAAAGTCGGCGGGATGACAGAATTAGAAGTAAAAGAAAAGCGCGATCGTGTTGATGATGCATTATCGGCAACACGTGCGGCGGTCGCCGAAGGCATAGTTCCAGGCGGCGGCGTAGCCTTGGTGCGCGCGAATATGGCTCTTTCCAAAATCAAAGGTGCGAACGCAGACCAAGAAGTTGGAATTGACATTGTCCGCCGTGCTTTACACGCGCCCTGCTCTCAGATTGCCGAAAACGCGGGTGTCGAAGGTAGTATAATAGTCGGCAAGGTATCCGAATCGAAAGAATATAGTTTTGGATATAACGCCCAAACCGGCGAATACGTGGATATGATAAAAGCCGGTATTATCGATCCGGCAAAAGTGGTAAAGACTGCATTGTTGGCCGCTGCCAGCACGGCCGGGGTCATGATAACAACCGGATGTGTAATGTCCGAGATACCAGAAGAAAAACCCCCTGTACCGATGGGCGGCGGCATGCCGGGAATGATGTAAGAAAATATCGCAATAGGCGGGCATGACAATTGTGTCGCGCTTTGCGCGACGCATTAATTATTCATTATTCACTATTCATTTAAAAAACGGAAAAAATGACGGCTCTCTTTCGAGAGCCGTTGATTTTACAGGAATGACAAAGACTATCTTCCATCCAACCGCAGGTAATATTCAGTACCCCCGTCGGTTATCCTTAACGAATTTGAAATTGCAGTTGTTTGAAGACCGCCATAGTAAGTATTGCTGTCCCCTGGAACCTGAACCCGCAAATATTTCGGATAAGTCGTAACAAGCTGTTCCGCCGGTAAAATTGCCGATATGTTGCTGGCAACATCACCCGTACCTGTTCGCAAAGTTTTGAATGCTACACATCTATTGCTATCAGTGGTACCTGCGTTTCTCATAAAATTATCGTTGCATTGGCATACTATATTACAATTTGAACTTCCTGTATTATCAGACCGCTTGGTGGCATTACCAGGACAAGTGTTCGCATTATGCGTGAACCCCTGGCTTAAACCTGTGTTGGAATAACACTTGTCACACTGATACCCGGCGGCATTGGCATCGGCCATTATAATCGACACACCAAAGAAACAAGGCACAAGCATCCGAAAAAAATTGTTTATCATAATTTAACTCCCTTTACTCTTGCTGGCATTATACAATAAAATCACAACCAATGCAATATTTAAAGATTATATATGTTTGTACAATTAAAACGGAGCACCAGACTTGTTCTCAAAAGGCATAAGTTATGAATAAAAACCCTCTTAAGCCCATACCTTGCTGCGATTCATAAAGTCCCCTGCCCTTAAACCATGTTGAATTTCATTCAATTTTAATGTATAATATGACCCACTGTATTTTCAAGGATTTACCATGTCGTATGCAATAGAAGTTAAAAACATTTCAAAGTCATTCTATACAAGAAAAAAGCAGGGATTTTTTGAAAGCCTGCTTTCGCCAAAATACAAAGAAAAAAAAGCCGTGAATAAATTGTCATTCGTAATAAAGGAAGGCGAACGCGTGGCATTTATCGGACCAAATGGCGCGGGCAAATCCACAACCTTGAAAATCTTGACATCTATTCTGCATCCGACCAGCGGCAAGGCAAAGGTCTTTGGCATGACCCCATGGGAAGATAGGAAAATGCTTGCATATAATATCGGGGCCGTATTTGGCCAGCGTTCTCAACTTTGGCAGCACCTGTCCCCGCTGAAAAGCTTTGAACTGTTGGCGGCAGTATATAACATTCCAGATGAAGTTTTTAAAAAACGTCTGAAAAATCTTATCGATATTTTTGAAATCAAAGATTTTATGGATCGGCCTGTGCGTACCTTTTCTTTGGGGGAACGAATGCGTTGCGAGATTGTGGCTTCTTTGTTACATAAACCGAAAATTTTATTTCTGGACGAACCAACCATCGGTCTGGACGTTGTCGCCAAAGCAAAAATCCGCCAGGTTTTAAAAGAAATGAATCGTCGCGACGGCACAACCATATTATTGACATCACATGATGCCGGGGATATCGAAGACGTATGCAGCCGCGCGATCATTATAAATCATGGAAAAATTGTCATTAATGAAAGCATAACCAAACTGAAAGCAAGCTATCTTTCAAAAAAAGTCATCCGCGTAACGACCGCGCGCGGCAAAGTCACAAAACATGAAGTAAATACCAAGAATATTCCGATTCAAACCGCGCTGGAAGAAATTATAAAAAAAGAATCGCCTGTGGATTTGACAATTGAAGATCCGTCCATGGAAGAAATCATCCGGGATATTTACGGTAAATAAAAATGAAAAAATATTGGTTATTTTTCAAAAGCGCGGCTGAAATGCAGCTTCGCAATCCGGCTATGATGATTATGCGCCTGTCGTTTTTGACAGCTTTGGTTTTCACGACGGAAAAACTTTGGCAGGCAATCGGACATAAAGGATTTGACCCGGTGAATATTGTCTGGTATCTCGTCATGAATGAAATGCTGTTTTTTTCATACGACGAAAGACTGCAAAGAAAGATTTTTAACGATGTGCGATCTGGCAATATCGGATATTCGTTAATACGTCCGTTTTCATATTTAAACCAATCCGTTATCGAAGGAATGGGCACATTTTGTGCAAGATTACCGTTCTTGATGTTGGGCGGCGGGCTGGTCGCATATTTTATGACCGGTGGGTTACCCGCCACACTTTACGGCATGCCGGTAATTTTTGTTTTGATGATACTGTCTGGATTGTTCACGACATTTATGATTGTCTTCATCGGCCTGTTGGGGCTTTATATGCAATCGGTTAATTCAGTTTATCTGATATGGCATAAATTCATGTTTGTATTGGGTGGACTTTTGTTCCCGCTGACCATTTATCCAGAATGGCTACAAAAAATCGCCGCTTGGACACCATTTCCCTGGGCTGTTTATGAAATCTCGCGTTTAATTTATGAATTTTCGTGGTCTATCGCGCTGAACACAACGTTGCACCTGATCTTATGGATTACAGTTGTGTTTGTAATGACGAATTGGTTGTTCAGAACGTTGCTGAAAAAGGTGGCGGTCAATGGCGGCTAGGTCTTCTTTGCGTTTTTTCTGGGTTTTGTTAAAGACAAACATTTCAAATGTTACCGCATTGAAATTGAACTTTGTTCTGGAATCATTGTTTATGGCCGCAAACAACATGATGATGTTTGCAACCTGGGTCATCTTGTTCCATACATTCAAGGAAATAAACGGATGGAATGTCCGGCATCTTATCTTGATGACCGGGATAGTCATGTGTTCATATTCAATTTATGCCGCTTTCTTTCGTGGTGTTGCCGATACCATGGCGGGCTATATAGAACGCGGAGAGATGGATACATTCATTCTCCAGCCCAGAAACATATTGCTGAATGTTTCGGGTTCGCGATCCGCACCGTCGGCAATGGGCGAAGTACTTAGCGGGGCAATATTTCTTATCTGGAGCGGAATGATAACAATACAAACAATACCGCTTTTACTGTTATGCATCCTGGCGGGCTTTTTGGTGTTCTTGGCCGTCGGGATATTTATCGGGTCACTGGCATTTTATATGAAAGAAGTCGAAGGATGGGGTATGCAGATCATGAATATATTCCTGTCACTCAGCACCCAACCCGGTTCTATTTATACCGGCAGTGTAAAGCTGTTTTTGATATTCGTATTTCCAGCGGGCGTTCTGACCTTTATGCCGGTCGAAGCCATAACAAATCCAACCCCATCGGGCATATTGACCATGATCGGTATCGCCATTGCATTCTTCTTTGCTTCCATATTGTTTTTTTATCGCGGACTGAAACATTATGAAAGCGGAAACTCTTTCGGAATAAGGGGTTAAGTATCAATACCGGCTGTTTCCGCTTGCAAAACAAGATTGTTTTTGTATAATCCGGCATCATTGGGGAATAGTTTAATGGTAGAACAGCGGACTCTGACTCCGTTAGTCTTGGTTCGAATCCAGGTTCCCCAACCATACTGCACGATTGGTCAAATTGACCAGCGCATCAAATGGTTTTCGCAAGGAAAACCGCAACTTTCCGTCCGCCAGAGTGCAGTTCGAAAGTAATAGGTTCAGAATTTCCCGTTTTTGCTCTACTTTCGAACTTTGGAATAATTCGTTTGCTTTGGATGCAATCAAAAGCAAGGATTCCAGCGTATTTATGAATGTATCGTCGGCCTGCGCGTGTGCGTCCAACTTGACCTTGATGTTATGCAGGGCTTCATCCAGTTCGCTCTTCTTATTGGCGTAATCATCCTGTGTAATACTTTCGGATAATAACAAATCAAGCAGTTTACTTCTTTTGGCTGTTGCTTTGTCCTGTTGTTCCCGTAATCGCGCTATTTCATCCAAGACATAGCTATTTTCAGCCTTTAATACGCTTTTCAGAGTGTCCATCAGTTCCCGCAATAAATCTGGCGGAAAGACCAGCTTTTGCAAAACTTCGCGCTCTATCTGTTCCAACAGGACAGATTCATTAACGCGCTCTTGCGTGCAGTTCCCTTTATAATGAGAACAGGATAAATAAACATATTCCCGGCCACTCTTTTTGGTCTTTCTATCACTACTGATGGCACAACCACAATCCGCGCATTTAATCAAGCCACGAAAAATGAATGGGATTTCAGAACTTTTGAATCTTGCCCGACCTTTGCCATTCATAACATCTTGGCATTTATCAAACAGGGCTTTGTCTATCAAGGGTTCGTAAATATGCGGATATAATGCGCCTTTTACCTGCATCATCCCATAATAAAACGGATTATTCAGTATTCTGAAAACTTGGGATCTACAGATTGGCTTGCCGGTTTTTACATTGGTCAGTCCGAATTGCTCTACTTTTTTTACCAAATCACCCAAGGTATGTAGCCTTGAACTATATTCTTCAAATAAGCGTCTAATGCCAACAGCCCGGTCAGGGTCGTGAATTATAATCGGCCTGTTGTTCGCATCGCGGCGGTTCAAATATCCAATGGGGGCAATGCTCTGCCATACGCCTTGTTTAACATTGTAATTGATGCCCCGTTTAACATTGTCCCGCAGATTGTTGACATAGGTCTTGGCTGTAAATACGCTCAAATCCCACATCGCTATTTCGCTGGATGTTGAATCCTTATGCAAGCGCAAATTTTCGCGCAGGAAATGCAGTTCAATTTTGTCGTTTTTTAATAACTCGTCTAAATCTACTGATTCTTTGAAACTGCGCTGGATTCGGTCAACACAATCAGCAACGATGGCGATTTTATCTTTTTGGGATTTAACAAAGGCCAGCATTTCAAGAAATTTCTTTCTATCGCCTTTTGTTGAGCTTTCCGTTATCTGGAAAGTTTTAATCAGTTTCAATTCTTTGCGCTGGATATAATTTTTCATATTTTCCAGCTGGGCATCAATGGACATCCCATTTTCTTGTTCTCGGGATGAAACACGGGCAAGAATTACTGCTTTCATAACACTTTGTCTTGGTTTTATGCCCCAGCACCTGCGAATGGTCTTGCGCTGGTAAAACGCGAACCCGAAAGGTAGTCGTGTTTCATAGGCACGATTTGTTCAATCTGTTCTTCCAGCTCGCGCCGCGCAAGGGTCATATCATAGCGGTTTTGTATGCGCAGGAAAAAGCCCTGCGATAATCCAAAGAAATGCGTCAAACGCAAGTCCGTGTCTGCGGTCATACCGCGTATGCCGTGGACGATGCCATGTATGCGATTGGCAGGCACGCCGACAGAATTGGCCAGCGCATTCATAGATAAACCCATCGGTTCCATAAACTCTTCTTTCAGAATTGTGCCGATATGGTCAAGTTCAATATATTTAGACATAGTATTACCTCTTGTTTGACTCTATTATATATTATGTAATATGTAAAGTCAAGAGTTTTTTTATTTATCTGGATGCCCGGGTTCAGATTCTTTCCCGGCAACGGCTTTGGCTTTGTGTTCGGCAAAAATCTGGTTAAAGACTGTATTTGTGATTACTGTCAGATGGTCGCGGATTTTTAATAACTGTTCGTCCGATATGTTTGGGTCTGGCAGATATTTCCTGCATTCTTCCAATGTTAGTGTCGCCATTTTCCACCTCTTTATCATCCAAAACCATCCACGCAATATCAGTCATAAGGTCTATCAGGTTTTGCAACTGTTCATCTGTCAAATCTGATTTTTTAAGATATTTTCGTGCTTCGGCCAGAGAAATCATTACGCGCCCCTTTAATCCGTGTCGGCATCGGTTTCAACATACGATAGGCTTTCTTCAAACCTTTCAAAAGTCCCAAGGTTTTTGAAGTTTATTTCAAATGTTCCATCAGCGAACTTATTTATCTCAACGCTATCAATTCCGATTTGTTCCAACTGATTATAAGACACTGGCGCAGCACCCGGGCGCAATCGCAATACAGACCGCAAAATCCAATCCCCCAGCGCAGAGTTAGGATTTGACATCAATGCCTTGCCGCCTTGCTGGCAGACCTTGGCCATAATGCTTGACCCATTCGGCAATCTCAATGTAAAAGAGCTGTCTTTTGGTGGGAAAAAATTTGGAAACTCGCGATGAATCCATAATGGGATTTTGATATAAACTTCGTCATAATTTCTTGGTCTGCCTGATGCGTTCCATTGATTCAATCCACTTCTTTCTGGCACATATTTAATACCGCCTTTTACGGAATACAAAGGCAAATATACTGTCGCAATTATCGGGTTTGTTGTCGCTTCTTCGCCGATATTGTTTTCAAATAATTCGTCCAACATCTGATACGGGTTATCAAAAATGTTTATATCAAATTCGTGGATTACATCGGCATTGAATGATTTGAACAAAGTGCTTTTTGAAAAGTTAAAGCTATAATCATTTATGCCGTCAGAGAAAAATACCGAATTTCCGTTAGCCCGAGCAATCCGTATGCCGTCAAGATTTATCAAGTGCATTGGGGTTTCGCATAATAGCAATTTACCCTTTCTGCGAATCACACAATGATAGAGCATATTTTCAACCAGCAAGTCGGTTATACCGCCTGTTGTTTCCAATCGCTCGTTCCGCATTTTCGCAATCAGCTTTATCTTGTCCAGTTCCGAAGCTTCCGCATCTATTAAATGCTTATTTCGGTTAAACTCGGCAATTTTTTCAATGCTATGTCCATTGTTGCAAATAAAAGTTTTCAGCCCAAGCCCGACAGTATCTTTTTTTGCATCTAGGGATATATCAGACCGACCAAGGTTGGTTGCACCAAATGCTTCGCAAAATATGTTTTCGGCCATTCGGTAATACAGATATGGAATATCGCTATCGGATGACAGGCGCGACAAAGCCCCCGTTATTTTTAATAGCGTTTCATATCTCTGTTTTTCTTCAATCGGTTGATTTGCAAAAAACATATTACTCCCCGTCTGTTGCCTTTAATGCGACTAAAATGTTTTTTGCTATTGCTTTTATAACCGGAACAGACACGCTGTTGCCCATTTGTTTATATAGGGCAGACATCGGCAAATCATTCGGCAAAATGAAACTATCGGGAAAACCCTGAAACCTTGCACATTCCCTTGGGGTCAGTTTGCGAATATCTTTGTTGTCTTTTACCAACGGAACATTATGCCCGCCCATTCCCATATTTGCGGTCAATGTCGGACAAAGATTGCTTTTGTTTTCGCGGACATATTGCCTGCGCCATTGATAGACAGTTTTGGGGTTCGTAATTTCGCGTTTTAATTCTGGGTAGTATTTCGTGTGCGTATAATAAAACTTGTCGTCAACCGTCTTTTCTATGAAGTCGGTTATAGGGCGCGGGTTATCAATTTTTTTCGGAAACTTAAAGTTTTCATAATCTTTCTTTTTCTTAAAACAAACAATATAAATGCGTTCGCGATTCTGTGGCACTTCGGAATACTGCGCAGTGTTTAACACTTGGGCTTTAATCATATATCCCGCGTCCTGCAATTCTTTTTGTATGATTTTGAAAGTGTTGCCGTGGTCGTGAGCGGCAAGGTTTTTCACATTTTCTAAAAATACAACTCTTGGTTTTAATGCCTTTATAAATCGGATGATGTCAAAGAACAGATTGCCCCGGTCGTCTTTGAATCCTTTGCGATACCCTGCGACCGAAAAAGCCTGACAAGGAAAACCGCCCGTTAGAATGTCCGTTTTGGGCAGTTTTGCTGGGTCAACTTTTTGCATATCTTCATTGATAACCAAATGGGAAAAGTTCTTGGAATAAGTCTGGCAGGCGTTAGCATCAATTTCATTTGCCCATACCACATCAAACCCAGCATCCTTAAACCCAAGGCCGATTCCACCAACGCCAGCAAAGAGTTCGCCAACTTGAAATTTTTGTTTTGTGTTTTTTGATTTTGTTGACGATATGGTCACGACAAACTCCCTTATTTTTGCATACAAAAAACCGCCAAGGGAATTGGCGGTCGGGCATTTGAAAAAATCACTTGTGATGACCCCGTGGATTTCGGCGAACCTATTTTATAACCACAGATACCCGACCATAAGTCAGGCAATAACGGCGCAAAGTGCCATTATGCGATGGATAACGACACTTTCGCGCCGCACAAGTGGGATTTTTCAAGTCCCGAACCAACATCCCTGCTGATTCAGGGTTTATTATACCAATGAAACGGGGAATAATCCAGTTTTTAGTGGTAATCTACAATTTCAACATTTTCGACTTCGCCGTCTTTCCATTCAAAGCAAACCCGCCACTTGTCGTTTATGCGAATACTGTACTGGCCAGCCCGGTCGCCGGATAGCTTTTCCAAATTATTGGATGGCGGAATACGCAAATCTTCAATATTTTCTGCCGCATCCAGAAAATCCAGTCTGCGCCGCGCCCGCGACTGTATATCGTGCGGGAATTTCTTGGACACAATGCCATCATAGATTTTTTGCGTTTCTTTGCATTTGAACGATTTTACCATATCAAAATCCTTATGGTTTGGATGTTATCATAAATTCTTTATAGTCGGCAAGTTTTATCCTGCTAAATTCCAGAATTTTGAATTGGACTGCCTTAAAACAGTCGCAAATGTAGTTATCCCGCAAATCCACATCTTTTAAGGTTTTATTGATTCTGGCAAAGGTATTGCCCTTGCTGGCCAAATTTTCCCGAAATCCCCGAATCCCGTGTTCTTTCACAAAATACAATGCCCCGCAGGATTTCAGTATATCCATCTCTTTCATCCCCGTCATTTTCAGCCGGGTAAAGGTCGCTTTTATATCCCTTTCTGCCAGCAATAGAATGCCAAGGTCAGGTTGAATAAAATCATCCCAAAACCACATCAAGACTGCCCGCGAAATATCTTTACAGAACAAATCCTTGAATGTTAAATCCCTGTTGCGGATTTCGCATTTTTCCAACATCGATTTAATGTTTTTGCGGGTATTCAGGCGACATTCCATACGCAGAACTTCAATGGCTTTTAATTCGGCACGACTAAACAGTTCTAGCTGAACCTTATTATCCTGCTCTATTGCGCGTTTTTCACTGATTTTTGCCTGTTCCAAATCCCGCACCTTATCGTAAAAAGTCAATTCATAAGTATTCGTATGGTATCGGACAGCTTGTCCGTCATTCCTAAAATCCGTATGCCCGGCATCCAGTCGCTTTGATATATTCAGTTTTGCCAGCATTCTGATTATAAGGTTTGCGCTGGCTTTGCCTGTTAAAATGATATTTTTGCCGTAATGAATACCTGTGATTGTCGCAGTGGCCAGATTATCCGGCGTGATAATAATGCCAACTTCGGCTAATTTATAGCAAAGCTTGCCAACCAGCGCATCAAAATCGCCATCATCCAATTCGTCAAAGTTATTTCCGAACAAAAGCTTTGGCAGGGATAGCTCTATTTTCAATGCTATGGAAAAACCACTGCTCCGGATTCGTTTTGACAATGTCAGCCGTGGCGCATATTCAGCCCCTTTGGCCGGATTCAAGAAGCATTCAAAATATCCACGACCACCCAGCCGGTAATAAGGCGGCTCAAACAGCCCGCGTGCAGATGGGCTGAATTTATCATAATCCATTATCTTAAATTCGCCCATCGGAATACTCATTACGATTGTATCTATCATTTTCAGTCCTTTTCATTACACTTTCTAATTTTTCAAAAATCGCTGTTTCAATTATCTGCCCCATGCGCTGGTTTATCGGATAGCAAATATCAAAGCCGTCCTTTTTAGGAAAGGTCAACCGATACCCCCCGGCAAGCTTGCGATGGATTCCGATACTGCCCAAATATAGGCCGTCATCAATCACAATGCTGGCAAATCCAATCAACCCGTCATTTGGTCTTATCAGCTGTATTTTGATTTCTGAAATTGTCATTGGTTCTCTTTTTGGTTTGCTGGGCAACATCAGCAAGAATTTTGAAAAACGATACAAGCCGCGTTCCCGCTTCCATTGCTTCATTGTCCGGCAATGGGTCGGGATAAAGGCTTTTAATCTTCAAAGATAATTGCGTTGACGCTTGCATACAGGCAATATATATGCGATTAAAACCCGGCGCATTACGAATAGCGTAACCGCTTGGAAAAATGTCATTTTGGGCAAAAAATAGCGTGCAAACTATCAAGTCTGCACGCAAAACTATCAAAAATTATTAGAAAACTATCAAAATGGAACTTCCCAATCCATATTGGATTCGGAAGGCAAAGTAAACTTCGGTGTAAATTTTACTTCGTGTGATTTCAAAACTGGGAAAACATTGTTCAAAATGTTTTTGTCCGAAAAGATATTGCGCATACGTTGGTCAAGTCGGTCGGCTTTATTATCCCATTTTTTAACGTTGGCTTCTTTCTTGATTTCAACATCGGTCAGTAATTTATTCGGATTTTTATAAATATACTCAAAGATAGTCTTGGTGTCGCCCTTGCTTAATTTTTTGATTTCAAAGCGATTTTTGCCATTTACCTGTAAGTAAATCGTATTATCTTCAAAAACCAGTTCAAACTCGTCGGCATAGGTTGGTTCAAATTGCATTTTTGCTTCTTGTTCTTTTTGTTTTTTGGCATACTCTTGCAATTCTTTAAATGGTATTTGTATTTCGCCGATTGCAGGAACATTGACATCCTGTGGTATCGGTCCATCTATGTCATAATCAATGTTAGGAAAATTGAACATAGCGCTATTATCGTAGTCAATACGGTCAAATTGTAAGTCGTTTATGGAAAACGATTTTCGCTGGCCTTTTGATCTGAATGACAACATATGCGGATGCTCAGTATAATAATTATACATTTCGCCATCAACACCAGTCAGAAAAAATACACCAGTTAGCAATGCTTGCAAGAAAGCTGGATTTTTTGGCTTTTCCGATGAGTCACCATATCGGTTTATATCTATCCTGATAATCTTTTCAAGATGAGCCGGTATAGGCTTTAATCCGTGATTCAGATAATCCAAGGCCTGCCTAAAAGAGCAGTATTCAAGTGTTGGGATATTTGTTTCATCTATATTTCGTTTAGTCATTCATTACACCCTTATTTTGCTTTTATAGCCTTATCCTAGGGCAATTTGGGGCAAAATACAAGTTTTTGGATATTTTGTGCATTTCAGACATTTTGTTGACTTTTTCAACATAAGGCCTTAAACTTATGATGTCGTGATAATAAATGGTTCGCAAATCATTTAGAATCGGCAACCACACTTCGCGTCTGCGACGCTTCGTGTGGCAAGCCACACGAAATGCGGAGTAGTTTAACGCGAAGTAGTGTCGCACGAAGCTTTAGCGAAGTGGGACTTAAAATGTTCTATGTATATCTTATAAAAAGCAAAAATTTTCCCGAACAACGATATATCGGTCTGACTGATGATTTGAAGAAAAGGCTTGCTGACCATAACTCTGGCTGTTCTTTTCATACTTCAAAGTATGCCCATTGGGTTTTGATAAACTATATTGCATTTACAACACGCGAAGGTGCGGCAGAGTTTGAAAAATATCTGAAAGGCGGGTCTGGTGGTGCTTTTGCAAATAAAAGATTTTGGAAATAAATCCAACGTTTTCATCGGCCCGAAAGTATGCTGTTCAAAAATAGCAGTTTTTCGCCAACTTTCGGACTATTGCCGGTATTTCCAAGCCTTTCGCGCAGTTCGTGTGATTTTACATTGATCCGAATCCAAATAGACCCATTTCCATTATTTTTATGTTTTTTGATAAATTATATGTTAATATTCGAATAAAACAAAGGTAAGTTGAGATGACACATACAGATACTTTGAATAAAATTTTAGCAATGAAAGGCAAAACCGCAATCTATTGGGATATGGACGGGACATTGGCAGAGTTCGACCGTATTTCAAATTATCCAAAGGATTTTTACATAAACAAGCGCCCTATCAATGCAATACTAAACGCGGCAAAACTTTTAAGCGAAAGTGGCAATATAGACCATTTTGTGCTATCAAAATTACCTCCTGAATCCGAATATATAACATTTGCAGAAGCCGAAAGAACAAAAAGCGTTTGGCTTGATAAATGGACTCCATTTATTCCTAAACAAAATAGAATATTCACAACAGATGATACCATCATGGAAAATGGAAATTACTTTGGCAAATATGATTTCTTCAAAACCATTTTAGAAAACAACAATGATTACGACAATATTGTTTTTATCGATGATGACATTCGACATATTCGAGGATGCGAGGTACTGGAAAAAGAGTTTAATAACTTTACTATAATTAATACACTGGAATTGGTGGATTAGGATATATATCTAATTTTGATTTGAATGCTTTTATATTTTTCGCCAGCTCAATAAAGTCATTGAAATAATTGGTTCGAAACCTGCAAAGAATCCCCAAGCCGGCTTGTCGAGATTTGATAATAGCGTTTGTGATAGCTGGAAAGCGATGTTGTGGATTTTTTGGCCCTCGTTTACCCGGTATTGGTGTACCTGCTGTTTTTAGGCGAGAATATATCTTGTGGAACGTTTGCTTGGGTATTTTGTGTACGCGGAATAGATCTGATACGAATTTGAAGTGTGGATGTTTGTTGATTTTAACAAGCTCGTATTCTTTTGCAATGTTTAGTATCTGTTTTATGTAAGCCCTGCTGACAGTGTTGTCTTTTAGAGATGTTTGTAACATTTTTTACTCCGTGGGTTGATTTGTAACAATTATACAAATCTGTCCACGAAATTATTGACTTTTACAGGAATGACGATGGTGTGTGTGGTAAGCACGATGCCTGATTGAACAGGATAACAGTTACTTTATGCCTTTCTAATTTCCTAGCCATTCAATATTTCTTTCAATTCCCGCATGTCTTTGGGTAAGCGTGATTTAAATCGCAATTGTTCGCCTGTTACGGGATGCGATAGTTCAAGAAGTTCCGCATGAAGCATCTGTCCACTGTGAGTTTGCAAAAAATCCAATAATGCCGGATTCTTCACACTGCCCAATCGTGATGTTCCCCGACCATACAAAGGATCACATACCACCGGAAATCCATGCGAAGACAAATGCACCCTGATCTGATGAGTCCGACCCGTTTCCAAAGTACAGCGCAGTTCTGAAATTCCATCACGCGACCATACGTTCATCACATCAACCTTTGTCCATGCTGGCTTTCCACCGACTTTTAACATTGTCATTTTTTGACGATTTCTTGCACTGCGGCCTATATTTCCCTTTATATCCGCACTTTCCCAATTTGGCACACCCCAGATAAATGCGATATATTTACGTACAATATTATGCGATGCAAATGTACGCGTCAGAATACGATGCGCCCCGTCTGTTTTGGCAAAAACCACAATACCCGAAGTATCTTTATCTATGCGATGAACAACACCGGGTCGACAACCTTCGGCACCAACAGAGGATAAATTTGTATAGGCCAGAATGCTTTGAACCAGCGTTCCATTATCCCGCCCCGCCCCGGGATACATTGCGATTCCGCGTGGCTTATCAACCACGATTATATGTTCGTCTTCAAATAAAATTACAAAAGGCAAAAGATGCGAGACACAAGATGTAAGACATGAAACACTCAGAGATTTTTTTTCAGGAATTATAACTTTGTATTCTTCGCCGGGTTTGACCTTATCAGAAAGTCTGATGCTGGATCCGGGGTCTGGGATATTTACTGATCCCCCGTCCTTTCCAGATCCTGGGTTCGCGTCCGCCTTTGGCGCGACGCGCCCCGGGATGACACGACTTATTTCAAATTTTTGTATTTCCGACCTTGAATATTCTGGCATTCGGGACGCGATAAATTTATCGACACGGATGCCAGATTCTTGTTCGTCGACAACAAATATTTTATTATCGCCCGCCATAGTCTTTCCAGTCAGAGCCTTTGACACAATTTTCAAAGCGTATCATTATTTTCCGGCCTTCTTGCTTTTCAACATCACAGGCCAGTAATCCCGTGGTTCTGTTTTGAACTGTTTCCGATTTTGTTTCGCGATATGCAAAATTAAACTTTTCCGGCACGGACAGGCATATTACGCGTATTACCGCACCCCTGCTTTCATCCCATGCAAAATTACGGCTGGGCGATATCCATACACGTGTGGATTCTGCCTGACCATAACATGGAAAACCATCCAGAAAAAACAATTCCATGCCGATGCTGCTGAAATTCTTGTCACGACCGAATACAATCTGGTATTCGGAAAATCGCATTCCGGTTATACTTTCCCAATCCGCACTGGTAGAAAAAAACGAATGAACAGCGGCAACTGCAACAGGCGATAAAATCAAAAAATAAATGAAGAATAATGATTTAATTATTTTTTTCACTGAATTAATCTCCGTTTGTTACCATGGCAACGCCGGGGGGCAATTGTTTTCCAAAAAGATATTTTCTTTATAATTCCCTGTTCTTATCTACTAAACTCTACTCTTATTTGTTTCACATCGGACGCGGGGGGGGTAATCTGATGTTCGAATCCTATGGATTCGCCAATATCAAGAACAGGTGTCGGCGGAATAATCTTTTGTGTCGCAATTACAACACCGTCATTGTTGCGCATAGACATTATCAAATCCGGGATGCCATGAAGCTTTGTCGAATTGTTTTTTATTATTCCGGATACAATCCAATGTGTTTCGCCCATTTCTGCGGAAACTATCCGCACAGGTGCCATTTCTATGGCCAATGGTGTCCGTGTCGTGTGATTACGCAAAGGCGACAGGCTTGCAAAAACCTGACTCGCCGACCTTTCGGCCGGCCAATATTTTACAACAGCGGCACCGATAAATACCGCGGCAGACAACACAAGGCATACAGCGGCAATCCACAGCAGAAATCCCCCGCTTGCCTTGCGCGACGGAACCCATACATGACCGCAACATACGCACACAACACGATGACCCGATGATGATCGCTGTCTGTTGATAGAGTATTCAGTTCTGCAAAAAGGACAAGTTAGTTTCATTGTGATTACTGTATTATTCTAACCCATATTACAACATAATCAATAAAAATCGCGTGGGTATTTTTATAAACATCTGTGAAATAAAATTTCGCATTATTTCAAATTCAATTGGTTATACTTTGCCGTAACCCGCGATTCTATATCAACCAGCGCACGCATAAAATCCGCCACCGTAGAATTTGCATTGTTTGCAATCGGCGACATTATCCGCGTGGCTTCGGTACCGCTTTCTGATTCTCTTCTTATCGCGGTTTGCATCATTTTGTTCAGAACCGGAATTTCTAAATCAGAAAATACCGCATCGCCCAAGGCAACGTTCCAAAAATAGTCTTGATTGACCGCATCCTCTATCCTGTCGCGTACCACCAGACGCGGCGTGACAGACCCTGCGAATCCAACAGCTACCAACAAAGCTGTCACCCGACCGCCGATCATATCTATTGTACGATTGACAGACAGCACGGCTGGATTATCCCTTTCGCTACGCACGCTGATCCCCGACAATGAAAGATCTCCGGCCCAAAGTTCCCGCGCTGTTACAGCATTGAATCTTGATATGCCGGGCACAGTCATACGTTCGGTTTCTATCGACCTTGAATCGGACGACAAAACACCGGCAACCGTTGTTTCCCCGGATACTATTATTCTTCCGTCCATGGTCGGTCTGTTTTCAATAACTAAACGACTGGCATTCATTACACCACTGTTTATAAATTCTGCAAAGCGGGTACTTTCAGCCACTATGGTTCTTGCTTCGGTTATACTATGCCCCCCCATCGACAAATTCGACAACATAGTCGCATCCCCCGGACTGTTTGACGGAACACGCATCAGATATTCGTCACCAGATCGAAGAGTGTTTGTCACATCAATAACCGAAGTATCTGAAAACTTTGCATTCCATATATTGGTAGATGCCCCCCACGTGCCAAAAGCCCCATAAGTCCTGTTACCATCGGCAAAACCCGCCGCTGCGCCACCTATGGACGCGATTTCGCGGGTGCGCACAGGCGACACATTTTCAGAATCCATCACTACGATTCCCTGCAAAAATGCGCGACCGCCACGATCGGCAGTTTTTACGATACGTAACTGGTATTTGGCCGCACCCGCTACACTGCCGGGGGCCAGTCCATAATCTTCCAGATCGGAAAGCCGGACACGTTCTATATTGCGTCCTATCGTGGACATAAGCCGCAGTTTATTATCTTCCATATATCTTTCAAGCGCGACCTTTACCGTTGTTATGTCATGCGCAGCCTTTACATTTTCCGCATGACGAACCCTGGCCTCTTCTTGGCGGATAAGAAACGGCAGCATGGCGGCAGCCAATGCCATCGCAAGTAAAAGCTCTATCATCATTTTTCCGCTTTCATTCCGCATTTTTTGATTCCAATTCTTTCCAACCTTTTCCAATAATTTTATCAAATCCGTTCGGTGCCTGAACAGTGGCACTTCCGCCCGATTTACGCAGAACCAGCCCCGAAAACTTTGGCGCGGTCGCAGACGGAAAAGACCAATTTCCAAATCTTAAAGGACCGGTACTGTCATAGCTTGCAGATAGTTCGTTGGATATGGAAAGACCAAATCCATCGGCAAATCGCAAATATTCAGTGGATACAAATGGAACAGCCAAAGAATGCGCGGTAACACCGGAAAATCCGCTTACAATAGCAGAAAATGACGACTTTAAATTCAAATTTCTTCCAACATGAACCGCATTTTCAATTGTAGTCCTGTCCGCTACGATATTTCCCTGGGATGACCAGTTTTGAACGCCACCGGCCGCACCGCGGCCTCCCGACCCCTCCATGCGCAGCGCGGTTATATTACGGAATCCGATTACATCACCGGTCGCACGGATCGATGAAAATTCTGCATTTGTTCCGTCCAATGATGCCCCATCTGGAAATACCGCATCTTCCGTCATGAACATATCCGCTGTCGCAAACCAAGCAGAAATCATTTTTGAATCCAACACACTGGCATCCACCGCATCGGCATCGACCAGATTATTCCGGGACATCAACAGGTCGCGTTCCATAGTGTTCAAAATTTCGTATTCAGATTTTAATCGGTGCAGATACAACCAGGAATCATCCCGTGCCAGCGTCACAGTCACACGGTATACCAGATCGTTTTCCTGGAATAGTTCTGATTCTACACTCCAACCGGCTGCTGCGGAATATGCCATGCCGGAATCATCCACAACAACAGCATCCGCCCCCAGACGTTTCGCAATCCTGCGCATACGCAGACCATCGAACCGGGATGGAAAAACTATATAAGAATCAATATTTGTTCCACCAAGATGTTGGTATTTATCCAGAAAAGCAACAACGGGAGTGTATTCTTTTTCCGGTCTTTCTTTTAAACCTATCATCCCCAGCATTTCTTCTTCGTCCAGCTCTATCTCTGCATTATCCGGCCAATCGGCCTGATTTTTTCTTATATATGCATTCACCGGTTCTTTCCAAGAAAATATCTGCTTTGCGGTGGCAACATCGGCTATGTCCCGGCTGGTTTCAATCACACGGTTATATACGAACGGGGTCATAGCGGCTACAAGTCCGATAGCCAACAGTGTTTCCAGTAAATTACTTCCGCGCTGTTCTAACACTTGCTGTTTCCTTCCAGTAGGCACTTTTTTAAATCTATGCGTTGTTCCAGCCTTTGCCAAAAAATATAACGACACACTATATTTTGTGCCAAAGAATTATTATTATAAGACTCTTCGCCGCCGATGCTTCCAATAACATTGCGGCAATTGGTCGTAGCACCCGAATCATCATCCGCCCGCATGATTATTGCTATTGAATCATTGTTTATACCGTCGACATTGGCATCGGGCAGAACCGAAACACCCGCTGGCCGTATATCTATTATTACAGGCCCGGGATCACCGCCCAGCAGGGCACTGGATGTCTGATCCCGCAGTGTAAGGTTCGTCGCAGCAACAACATTGGTTTCTATACCGCTTCTTGCACTGTATGTAAAATCTCCTTCGTCCATGAACACATCCTGACCGCGGGATGCATTTATAAAGCCGCTGACTTCAATACGTTCTACATTCATAGTGACATTTTCGAAAATCGCATTTTCGCGCACTTGCCACTTTGGCGGCCCGGAAAATCCCGTACGACCGGCCGACATAGAAAAATCATAAACAGATATGACATCTGCAAAAAGATTTCCGGGATCCCCGAATCTGGATATAGATGGCGCGGATACGGATCTGGCCATAATCCCGCCACGCGTCACATTCAATGCCGCCCCCCCATCTTTTGTCTGGAAATTGGCACGGCGGATTTTAAGCTCTCCGAATTTATTTTTGAATCTTCTTCCATCTTCTATACCGGAAAGAACAAAATCGCCGGAAAGAACAGATTTGAAATCACCCTGGCGTGCAGAAACATCTTTTGCGTTTTTTATGTCCCGCCCGCCCATAATAAGGTCTGTGTGCATTCTGTTATCTTCCATACTTTTTGCTTTTCTTGATACAAGTTCTGAAAATTCCCCGGTCAACGGCACACGAACATAAACAGAGCCAGACACAGGCCGGTACGAAAATTCCTCTGTATCAATTTCCCACCCACCTGTAGCACCACGCAGTACTTTGCCATCTGGTTCTGCCGCCCAAAAACCCAAACGCATGGCCAACTCTGCCTTTTCCACCGGACTCATTCTTCCGCCTTCAATCCGAACAAGAAGTAGAATTTCTTCGTTGTTTTTTGCCGCTATAAGAGATATTCTTTGGCCAAATGGAGTCCTTGGCATGAATCCAATTGGCAACCCGAACGATTCCAGCGCATCTGAAAATTTCTCTTTTTCAAAAATTGTGACACCATACACCAAAGAATCAGAATTATCTTTTACGAACAGTTTCGCAGCCGGAACCACAGACCTTATCTGTTGTGCAGTGGCACTCATTTCGGTTGCACGGCCACGTTCCAGCATTTTCCTGGCCATAAAGGGCATGAATGCAATTACAAGCGAAAGCGAAAGTAACGCCTGTAACATAAAGTTTCCACGTTCGTTATTCGGAATTTTGCATACACCATCATCCCGGCGGAAAAACCGGCTAACAGGGTTGAAATGGTTTATTTTTTGCTCTCTCACGTTCAAATAATACCCGCTTAAAAAAATTATTGCAATTGGTTTTAGGTCGGTATATAATCGGGTCGAATTTGAGAGATATTTTATAAAATAATTCTCTTTTGTTAATTGATGATTTATGGTTGCTGATGCCGGTTTTATTCGGCAAAAAACAGGTCAGCAATCCAAAATCAGCAATCAGTAATAAAGCAGAGCTTTCACATGCAATACAAGAAAAACCAAATGTCCACCGGACTTATGATCCAGCGCTGTCATCGTTGGCGGCAAAAAAGAAAACAATATTTGGATCAGGCACGCCAGACATCCGACGAGATAGAACGCGAACGTCTGTTGCAAATGGCGGAACACTATGGCCGCATAGTCAGCGACGAACAAAACAAAATAGATAATGTCCGCGGCGGCCCGGCACAAAAAGAATCATGTCCGGCACCGGTCGAAGATGACAAGGAAGACGATGACGATGACACGTTTCCTGATTTTTTGACACAGCTGAACAAGAAATAGTCATGGGCGTAAAGCGAATTTAGTTCCGCACTTTACGCCTTTTATGCTTTTTATAGTATACCGAATTTTTCCCGATATTTTTCGGCTTTGTGCAATGCAATTGTTACTGCTTCACTTGCATTATCAGCACCAATAACAACAAGACGTTTTCTGTCATCCATATACTGACCTATAAGCTTATTGCTCCATCCACCGGTTCCTTTTATCGCAATCAAAGGAATATCAGCAGAATAAGCATTCGCCATTTCTTTAAGGGTACCCGCGCCCCCGCCAATTGCAATTATGGCATCGCATGACACCGCAAGTGCATACTCGCGCCCCCCATCAGAGCCAAGCCCACTACATATAACAATTTCCGGACAATCATTGTTATATACTTTTTTATCTTTGCCGACTGTGATTCCGATTGTTATACCACCATTGGTCTTTGCCCCGCGCATTGCAACCGTCGGAAGTGTATCGGCATCGGGCTCGATACCAAAAACCAGCACTGCCCCCATTTTGGCTATTTCCATACCAGTCTTAAAGGCAAGTCTTTCGACTTCTTCGCTGTACCCAAGATCGGAAACCGAACCCATTACTCCTATTTTAATTTTTGACATTCTATTCTCCTTAACTCGTCTGCAATTGAATTTGATTGCATCAGATTTAAAACCGGCTCTGGCAATTCGTTTACAGCAATTTTTCGACCGTTCAGTTTTTCCATTTCTTGAAATAAATAACGATTTAAATATACAAAGTTTTCCGAAAAACTTTTTTCATTCCACCGGCTTATACCAAATCGAGCCCTTGGACTGCCAAAAGGGAGAAAGCGCGGCTGTTTCGCAAGATTTCCGTTCTTGTCTATGACAGTTCTTCCACCCTGTGGAAACAAAAGCATATCCCGCGCGTCAACAGTATCATCAGTTTTTGCAGATATATAATATGCTGCTTTCATATCAATACCCCTGTCTTCAAGAAAACGTTTGCTTTCAATCGTTGCAATATATGAAATGACTGTTTTTATATTCGCGCCCTTTAGATTCAAAGTCTTTATCGCTTTTATTGCCGTCTCGCCGGTAAACACCACTTCATCTATAAAGATGGCCTTTTTATTTTCTGCGGCGCGGGCACATTCATCAAAAATATCGTCCACAGTTTTACCAAATCTTGCCGAACCCCACCTTGGCACGAACTGGTTTTCAGAGTATCCGCCAATTTTCTTTTCGTCGGGATTTACCGACATGCCCATGGATATATCCAGTTGGACAACTTTTGAGAACTTGTAATCTTTTTGATCTATGTATGCGGGCTCTGCTGAAATTATCACTTCTGGGTTTGCCATTGCGACAAGGCCTGTCAAACTTTGGACTATATCTTTTGACGATGCGATGTTAACCGTGAAGTACGCATCAAACATGGTTTTAATAAGGGCAAGAAGTTCTTTAACCAATGGTTCGGGAAGAGTTTTAACCTGTTCCCCGAACCACGGGGCAGAGCCATATCCCTTGGAAATTCTGGATATATCATCCGTTATTATCATTTGTTTTTTCATTTTTTATCCTTTTTAGTATTTGCAATTCCAAGCCAATATCTTTTTTCGTCAAATTAACCTTTGTTTGCCACCCCGAACGAATCACATGCTCAAAAGATATTTTCTTGATATTTAATGTAAGTTCATCTGGCGCATAAAATATGCGCGCAATGTTGTATTGAAAAGTAAGAAAAGCACGCCCTTAGGCGTGATTGGTATTGGAAATAACCCTGTGATAACCGCCGGTGGATTTATCATTAAGAGAACGTGCAACACGGGAAACGGTTGCCAGTCCGGTATTCAATTTTTCAGCAATTTCTGATTGAGATAACTTTTTTTCAAAAAGGAGTTGGGCAATTTTCCATCTGTTGTTCAAAGCCTTTATTTCATCGGGCGTGCAAATATCCCGCAAGAAGTTATTAAACTCCTTTTCGGTTTTGATACTTGCAAATGCCTGATAAAGGTTGGCCATAATGCAACCCCTTTATAAATCGATTTTTATTAAATTTATATCATTCTAGTATACTAGAATAATAAAGTCAAGAAAAAATTTACCTGCAAATACAAATTTGTATCGTGCGCTGTGCGCACGATGCCTTATTGAACAATGGATGCCTGCCGCCGCAGGCATGACGGCAGCTGCGTTGCCGTTATAGTTCTATACTCAATTATCAAGGATGTATATTTTTCCCAAATTAGCAACCGTGTTTGAAGTCAAGTAGATTTATCTGGAAATTTTACATTAAATATTCTATAATGTCCTTGTAAAATAATCAGTAAATTAAAAGGATTTGAAATGACAGATAAAGAAAAAATTGCTCAACTGGAGCAAGAAAATCAAACATTGTCTAAATTGTTGGGCAAATCAGAATCGCAACTCACACGTTATAAGGCATTTCTTGGTAGCGTGCTATCGGATATGCTGCCAGTTTTGGCAAAAGATAAAAAATTTGTAGAGAAGTTTATCAAAGACGCAAAATACAATTCCACCGACAAAGAATGGCAAGAAGTTGAAAGTTTAGTAAAAAATAATTTAAGAAACAATCCTTTGCACCAAGCAATTTATCAAATGCTAGAAGAAGAGTACCAAGGCGATGTCGGAAAAAGATCCGAACAAGATTTTGATAATATCGCAAAATTCAGGGATGCCCAAAAAAATCTTAAATCGTTTAAAGATAAAAAGGTATCCGAATTTTCACAAGCGGACTCTAAATATTATGGTTACAATTCTACATTTGAAGATAAGTTGTCCGAAGAACAGAAAAAAGATAAATATTTATTCCACGAAGGATTAAATATGGAAGGCAAACAGCTTCGCACAATTATTGGTGTAATGCTTGAAAAGAAAAAAGAATTCAATTTATAATAATTGAAACTGGTTCTTCACAAAACACCGCCATGCGAGAGTTGATATATATCAACAATTTCCGCATGCACGCAACAATTGCAACTTTGAATGGTTTGCCGCTGCCACGCAGGCATCCGTAATATTCTTTCAGAACTGGATTCGTGCGCGTGCTTGCCAATGCCGCCATATAAAGCGCATTGCGAACGTTTGTGCGACCACCACGCATCGTGCCGCTGTCGTTATTAAACGGCGCAACACCGACAAGTGCAGCGACTTGACCTTTGTTCGCTTTTCCAATTTCTGTCACTCCGGCGCAATATGGTTTGAATGGGAATATGGAGAATTAAAAATAATATTTTATAAGAAATGACATGCCGAGTTTTCCGAATTTGGATAAGAAACTTGTCGCATTTGCATCAATGCTTAAAGACATCTTTTCCCCGAACATTATTTCGGTTCCCATTCCAAAATATGGTGTCGTTGCATTTATTATATCTGTAATTCCGTCGATTTCAAAATCACGTGATGAATATGTGACTGTCATTTCCCGACGAGATAGCCCCAAATCTACGAACCAATATGAATTCGTAAAACTGTTTATCAAAGAAAATAAAAATCCGCCTGTTTCTCCTATTCTTGTTCTTGTGCCGACAAAATATTCTTTGTATTTTATATCGGTAGAAAGATCATACATTTTTGTTATACTGACATAATTGCTGGATCCAGGATAGAGTTCTTCTTTTTTTGTCACGGTAATAAAGTCCAAATTTCCAACAGGTGGTTTCCATATTCCACCAACCCACAATCCCAACCAGTGGTTGATATTGTATCCAAGTCGCAGCTCTCCACCGACAAATCCGTTATTCAGCTTGTTTTTTTGTCCGGTTATTTCGTCTATCTTTTTGGACACATTGCTATTCGGGGAAAATGTTAACGAACCGTTGAATCCGTATTGTATCCATAATTTTCCCGTAAAGTCATCAGGACGTTCGGTTTTGTTTATTTGGCCGCCATTTGCGTCCGTCGTGGCATCTGGAATTACCACGCTGTCTTCGGCAAATGCCGAACCCATGCCTATTAAGAATAAAAATATCAGAAGTTTTTTCATTTAAGAAAATTATACAATGTATGTAAGATAAATCCCGGCCATGATGCTGCAAACGTCTTTTATATTTCCACAATCCCGTTTGTTACAAACAATTGGCCGTCTGTTTCCCATATTTTTCCACCGGCCTCTGAAACCATTAATTCCCCGGCGGCCAGTTCCGCGTAATCCAAAGGTTCGCTGATAAACGCGTCGAATTTTCCAGCTGCGACCCAAGCCAAATCAAGTGCCGGACAGCCAGTTATGCGTCGCACACCAAGATTCAAAGGCCAAGAACCGGGGGTCGAACATCCGACTGTCAGATCATGTGGTTCTTTTAATTTTGATACCCGAATCCTGGCGGAATGAAATGCGGAAAAAATAAACATGCCGGAACCTTTTTCGGCATAGTATAGCCTGTCGTCTATTGGCGAATATATCAAACCGATGCGTGTTTCATCATTAATTCTTAATGCCAGCGAAATCGCAAAGTGGGGATTTCCACGAACAAAATTAGCCGCACCAGATAATGACAACAGAAATTCAGAAATTCCGTCGCCATCGCGTGATACATTGGGCGTAAGCAAACCTGCACTGGGTCGCACAAGGGTCAGGTCTGATAGAATCATTTCTTCGATTCTGGATGCCGCCTTTGCCACAAAATCGCGCGCCCCCGGTAAAGATTGTTGCAGTTGCTCTACTTCACCGAAATCTCTGCGCAGGCTGGATCCTGTCCGTTGCAATGCAGCGAACATCTGGTTTAATTCTGAAGATCCTTTGAGCAAATTTTCCATTTATAGTCGATAGCAGATAATCATCAGAATATCGCCCTTTCTGCCTTTTTGGCTATGGGTGCAGATTGTAGCAATTTTCGGGTTTAGAATTTAAATCCGTCGAATTTCTTTTTAAAGCTTTCTGCACGGCGGCCTTTGTCGACAGTCTGCTTTTGGCCTGTCCAAGCTGCATGGTTCAGATTGTCTATCGACAGAACCTGGTCTTTTTTTACGGAAGAATACATTTTTACGGTTTTGCCGTCTGTCATAGTCACGTTGATTTCATGATATGCCGGATGAATGTCTTTTTTCATGATTTTACCTTTTTTCATTTAATTTTCGGGGCTTATTATACAACGAATTTCCTGGAAATCAATAGGAAATCGAAATTTTAATTTGTATCGTGCGCTGTGCGCACGATGCCTTATTAAACAATGGATGCCTGCCGTTTTTTGAATGAATAATGAATAGTGAATAATGAATAATTAATGCGTCGCGCAAAGCGCGACACCGCCCCCAACATTGCCATGCCGGCTCTTTTAAAAGAGCCGTTAAGAATGCGTTCACTTTACATGACTAAATAAAAATTGACCTTTGTCATGGCATATGGTATAATATACCCAAAGGAGAGAGTATCATGAATACATTTAACAAAACTATAAAGATAACAAGCATCCTTGCTGTATTAACGATAATCCCATTGCATGGGTCTATTGCCGCTGTTGCGTGTGTGCCAAAGCCCAATAGTCCGACGAGTTGTGGTAACAGGGATTATTGTTCTGCCCTTGGTGCAAGCGGTAGTAGTACCGATTGCACCAACTTGTCCCTTGGCGATTGGAGAGTAGGAAGCTGTACTGGAAGTAATGTATCAGAGTTCAGTGGAACGAGTTTGTGTTCAAGCACAGACGGAACATACCTTAATATTGGCAACCCTGTTGCCGATAGCGGAAGTAGATGTTGGTGTAAGCTAACAAGTATTCCTGGATTTAGTGTCGCTTCGTCGGCTTGGGTTTTCATGCTCAGCCACGGCTTTCCGTCCAATTGCGCGAATAGCTGCGCGAGCACGTGCGCGCTCAACGCCCAGAGCGGTTCCGACTTCCGGTCGGCGCTGTTTGCGGGTCTCGGCCTTTGATGTTATGGTAATAATCCCGATCAGCAGTCTATTGATTTCAATATAAATACCCTTATGGCAGATGACAGGTTGGCGTTGGGTAATTTTTCCGCATCGATTTCTTTTATAATCTCTGCAATTGATTTCCCGCGTCTTGCCGCTATACGGCGCAAGATGTCCAGAAATTCATTTTCCAGGGTTATACTGGTTCTGTGTCCAGAAATAGTTATTGATATTTTTTTCATATTTTTCCGACTGCCAGACAATCCAGTATCGCCCTATATGGATCGGATTCGTATTTACGAAGGGGGTTCAGGTTAAGTATATCAAGCATATAAAAATTTCCGAATGCATCGAACGCGAACCAGAACATTTGATTGCGCCCGAACACGGTTCTTGCCTGCAAGCCCGGCATACCCAATATTTCCCGATTTATCTGTATCAGGCCGGGAATTTCATATCCGCGTGCCGGTCTGAAAACTTCTTCTGGTCCAAAAATATTCGCATCGCCGGAAATAAGCCCGCCCGATATATTCCTGTAAATTTCTATAAGCGAAAGGGGCATCATAGCCGCGCGCATTTGTTGAAGCGCGTTCTGGGAAAGTTCTATCGCACGGTCGCTGGCCGTGGAAAGCAAAGTTACCTTGCGGGATTTAAGTTCCAAAAAGAATTCTTCGCGCGTCATTTACACCATTCCCCTGTCCGCCGCCAGCTGTGCTGCTATGGCACTTAACCGGTCGCTGGTGGCATTACCGCCATCCCCGCCCCCCAACATTCTGGCCGGAATATAAACTTTCTTTGCCGGGTTCGGAATCCATATTGTTCGTGCCCCGGATTGTTCCAATAAAAACCTATCCAGGTTTTGTCCCGCATAGAATGTCGGGCAAAGGAACATATTTTTTATATCAAGCGTACCGCCATATTCCAAAGGAATGCGCCAGCGGATTGAAAGGTTTTCGGGAAGACAGTTGCCACGTAACAAATCCATAAATTCCTGTTGGGACAGGTTCAGAAAAGATAGTTCCTGAATCGAATCGCCCAGGGATTCCATAAGCTCTCGTCTGATTTCGCGCAGTTTTGTGAACCAGTTTGCGACAACGGTCGCAAGAGTGGCCGGGATTTCTATTACCGGCATATCATCTATTAAAAGATCCGAAAGCCTGCGCTCGGCATCGATTTTTGTCATTCTAGCTATTAAAGTATCCTGCCACTGTGTCTATATATTCTGCGTATGCTTCAAAATCTTCCCGTTCGTCTTCGGGTATGGGTCTGTTTTTATTCTGGTTCATGTATTCTTTCAATACTTCCGGGCTGTCAAATACATCTATACCGAATGCTTTCCAGACGGGGCGAACCGTATCGGCATTTATGATTTGCCCGCCGTCCAGAACTATAAATGTTTTTATATCAACTTTTATGGATTTGTCCAGGGTTTCGTTAAACAGGGCGCGTACTTTTTCAACAGCACCGGCAAGATGCCAGACCGGGGATTCAAATTCGCCGGATGAATCCTTCCATTTTGAATCGCCGCCTTCGGCGGCGGTGACCGTCCCATCCACCTTTGCAACTGTGCCTATCAGCAATATTTCGTCCGTACCGACAGCCCATGTATTCACACGGACAGATCCGATGGTCGGGACGGGGCGCAGATAATATCCCGCGTCGGAAACGATTTCATTCACAGCCGCTATTACATCAGAAGATGGGGTTCGCATGTCATTATGGGAATTTTTCGGTGCGATAGAAAAATTGTTTGGAACCTGGCGGGCGGGGGTGGGTGGGGTATTTTCATGCATTGGGATATTTTCCATTTTTTGTGCATTTGGATGTTCTTGATATGATACCTGTGTGTTTCGAACATGTGCGTTATTTTGCAAATGTATCGGGATTGTCAGTTGGGGTGGCCTTTGCGGTGCGGTATACGCCGGCGTTGCAATGGGTATTGTCTGGGATTGATTGGTGGGGGGTATGATTTTCCTGTGGCCTTCCAGTTTTATTTTTCTGTTCGGTCTGGTAATTATATAAAGCCCAAAGGGAAGGGCAAGTGCGAACACAACCAGCGATATGTAAAACAGTTGGTTGACCGCATCCGGGCCGGTTTGGATATTCGCAAGATACCGCCAGTGAGATCGGGCAAACATATTAAAACCAAATCGCATATCAAACCAAAAATTGGCCGCGAGTAACAGGGACACGATCCACAGTATTCCAAGAAGAAATTTATCAAGTTTCATGCGTTTTCATTATACCATATATAATATTATGTGATACAATGAAAAATACCATGTCCATAGACTATACAAATTCTTTGCAACAGATAAAGCCGATTGCCGACGTATGGTGCGCCGGCGGTCGCAAGTCGGGGCAAACCGTGATTGCGGGCGAATGCGTGGCATCGGTTGAAATGGCATTGCGGATTGGCGCGCGCAGGATGGTTGTTCCCGCACAATCTGTTAATATGATATGGTCTTGGTTGGAAAACAAAGGGATCGAAATATTTGCATATTTGGAAAGCAAAGAATTTACAGGACAAGCGATGAAATTGTCCGAACAGATTCAATCGGTTCTGAAAAAAGGTGCGGACGGAATAATTATGAAAGTTGCCGACGATATATCAGAGATCGCGGCATCGTTGCTTCCCGTCAGGAATGAATTGTTTTTTGGTAAAAAGTTGTTTATATCGCTTGGTTTGAATATAACGGAACCATTGGATATGGCCGAAATATTCAGCCAGCTTAAAAGTATTGCCGCAGACGGGGTTGTGTTCGATATGCGGGGTTCAGATAAAGAACAGGCAATTATTGCCGGAAAAATATACGGGATTTTGTCTGAATGGGATTCCGGTTTCAAGGGTCAGATTATGTTCTTGGCCAGTGCGCCGCTTGATATGGAAAACGCGTACAGATTAACCGAAAAAACGCGGCCAGAGCTGGTAAAAAATCTGCGTTTCTTTATAAGGAATAAATAATGGGAATGATGAAAAAGGTTTTTTTTGCCCTGTGTATTGCACCGGCGGCCTTGTTCGCGGATTGCAACGTAAAAGGTATCGAAAAAGATGCCCCTGTCTTGTGCGGGATTGCTGTCCAGGGTGGAATGCTTTACGGGGAAGCAGATGGTTGGAAAGTATACAAGGGTAAAGATAAAATATCAAAAGACGGTGTTTTTGTCTTTGGGCTGGACAGGGACGAGCCCGAGATTCTTGAACTGAAATTCTGCAGTTTTTGGAGTTGCCGCCCGTATTCGTATAAAATCAAACAACGCGAATACATAGAGCAAAAAGTAAATGTTCCCCAGAAATTCGTTACATATTCTGACGATGTACAAAGACGTATAGATGCCGAAAACAATGCCATCCGCGCCGCACGTACGGGTTCGATTGAAGACGATTGGCGGGAATTTATGGATTTCAGTCTGCCGCAAACATTGAAAAAATTTCCCATATCCGGCGTGTTCGGATCACGCAGAGTGTTCAATGGCGTGCCAAGGGCTCCGCACAGGGGGCTGGATATAGCGGCACCCAAGGGAACCCCGGCGGGCAGCATTGCCGCGGGTCGTGTGGTTTTTGCAAAGGATACATATATGGCTGGCAAGACTGTAATTGTATCGCATGGTCACGGCGTTACAAGTTCATATTTGCATTTGGATACAATAGATGTGGATGTTGGCGACAGTGTCAGTGCCGGCGAGATGGTTGGCAAGATTGGCGCAACCGGTCGTGTCAGTGGTGCACATCTGCATCTTGGGATTAATTGGCGACATGTCGCGTTGGATCCCGAATTGCTTATGAAATAAACAATCAATTTATATTTTGTAAGTAAATTGTTTTCTTGATGAAGACTGTGGGGCGATGCAGTTGCTTCCGTTTTTTTGAATGAATAATGAATAATGTATGTATCGTGCGTTTGCGCGCAATCCACCCGATCCAATTCCGTCTTGCGGTCGGCGCTGTTTGCGGGTCTCGGCCTTTGATGTCATTGTGGCCTGATGTCATTGCGAGTCACGCCGTCAGGCGGACGAAGCAATCTTTTCAGGCAAGAGAAGTGTAAGAATTCCATTATCTGGAAAAGATTGCTTCGTGGTCTTTGACCACTCGCAATGACACTAATGCGATGCCGCGACTCGCAATGACACACGTTTCACGCATGTGCGCTTTTACCTATTTCTCTTTCTTTTCGACTTCTTCTTGCTCTTCCAGTGTAAGGGTGGCAAGCGGTCGTGCAAGCATGCGCCGTATTCCTATTTCTTCCCCGGAAATAACGCTGTATCCAAAGGTTCCTTTCTCCATACGCTCCAAAGCCAGGTCGATTTTTTTCAAAAGGTTAAAGCTTCGTTCATGCAGACGCAACTGTATGTCGGCTTCTATGTCGAAATTACTGCTGTCGGCATCATCGCCAACCCCGGCCGAGTTATTTTTTCTGCCAAGATTCACCGCCTGCATAACATTATCCATGCTTGCCACCAGTTCGTCCCGTTGGTCGGACAACAGGCGATAAAAATACGCCTTTTGCTGGTTTGACATATATTCTTCATTTTTCTTTGGGATATATTTTGAATCCAATTCAAGCGTCTTGTAATCTTTTTTAGTCATGGCAACAACCTCTTAGTTTTTTTTCGAAATTGGTAATATAGATAAGGGATTAATTTATATTAAAATATATAATGCGGTTTACATCAAAACTATCCACGTTTTGCGTACCGCCATTAATATTAATAAAGTTCATTGATCCAATCTTCCAGATCTTTTTCTGACATCATGCCGGTTTTTGTGGCGGCAATTTCCCCATCCTTGAATGCAAGAACCGATGGTATAGATCGTATGCCGTATTTTGCGGGTGTGCGCCGGTTTGATTCGTCAATCTCGAACTTTGCGAATTTTATATTTTCATGTTTATTTGATGCGGCTTCGAATATTGGGCTGAACATACGGCATGGACCACACCACGAAGCCCAGAAATCCACCAAGACAATACCGCTTGTAACAGCAGAATCAAAAGATGTGTCATTAAGGTGAATCAGAGACATTTTTCTTCCTTTTTGTTGATAACAACGCGTAGTATAATATAGTGCATTGTGAAAGCAAGGAAAATACGAATCGAAATAAAAAATGACAAATATAATATATGTCGATTCTGCGGCAAGCGCGTTAAAGCCTGAATCCGTAATTCGGGCACAGGTTGATTTTATGCAAAATCATTATGCAAATGCCGGCCGCGGAAATTGTATGCGTGCGGGTTACGTCGATGAAATGGTGGCAAGGACAAGAAAAGCTGTTTCCAGATTCATTTGCGCGGAACCAGAACAAATAGCATTCACATCCGGCACCACGGATGGGATGAATCGAATTCCACATATTTTGAAAAATTCATTCTGCTTGGGATTAAATCCCGTTGTGGTTGCAAGCGATTTGGATCATCATTCTGCACGAATGCCCCTGGAATGGCTTTGGCATGACGGCAAATGCAAGTTCAAGATTTGCCAGCTTGATAATGAATATAATATCGATCCGGATACTGTGCCGAGGGCGGATATTTTTATGATAACCGCAATGTCGAATGTTATGGGTGTTCCGCAGAATGTAAAAAAAATTATCAAAGCGGCTCGTGATAAAAATCCGAACGTTATAACGATAATTGATGCGGCGCAATATGCCGTTCATTTTCCAATTGATGTCAAAGAATGGGATTGTGATTTTTTGTGTTTTTCCGGTCACAAAATCGGCGCGGATACCGGAATAGGGGTTATGTACATGAAAAAGCCAAATTGGCACCCGGATAAATTTGGCGGCGGAATGGTGGAAAATATGACCGGTAATCCTGTCACAGGTGACAGCAAATGGGCATTTGCATCCGGGGTTGCGAAATTCGAAGCGGGAACTTTGCCCCTGACCCAAATTGCCGGATTACACGCCGCGATAAAAGATCATAAAACGAATCAACCGCTTCTGGATTATTTGCGTTCCGAATTTACCAAAATTCCACGGGTTAAATTTATATCCCCTGTTGGTGCCGCGATATTGACTTTTACGATTGACGGCATGCATCCATTGGATTTTGGGGCGATGATGGGTGCAAAGGGCATCTGTCTGCGCGTTGGAAATATGTGTGCAAGCTGGCTGCATCGGCGGATTGGCATCGACGGATCGATTCGGATATCTGTTGGATCCTGGAATACGATGGAAGAAATGGAAAAGATTGCAAAGATAGCGGGACAGATAATCAAATGAACTTTACCAAAGACGACATAATCGCTGCCATCAAAACTGTATTCGATCCGGAAATTCCTGTGAATGTTTGGGATTTGGGTCTGATATACGATATAGAAATTTGCACGCCAGATTCGGCCACGGATTGCAATCTGCAATCTGCGGTTCGTATAAAAATGACCCTTACATCGCCGACCTGTCCAATGGCGGAAGAAATTGTCCAGATGATAAGGCAAGCCGCCGAATCGGTTGCCGGGTTCGGCAATGTTTCTGTAGAGCTGATTTGGGATCCGCCCTGGTCTTTGGATAAGATGTCACCGACCGCGCGATTGGAATTGGATTTAACAAACGAAGGTTGGTAATGACATTCGCTGAAATCAAGAATATTCTATCGCAAATACCGGATCCGGCCGAAAAGCTGGAATTCGTCATGGAACTCGGTAAAGATCTTCCGCCAATACCCGTGGGTGTTCGGGCTTTCGAGGTTCGTGGTTGCGCTTCGCGTGTTGATATTTACCGTGATTCGGACAATAATTATTTCGGTTCCGCAGATTCGGCCCTGGTTCGTGGAATCGTGGCGGTAATATTATCAATGGTTCGGGGAAAGCCTGTGGATGAAATACGCAAAATGAATCTTGCCGGACAATTTGCTGATCTGAAACTTGTTCTTGGTACGGGGCGTATGAACGGGGTCAGCGGAATAATTTCTTTTTTGGAAAGTTTGTGATAGAATAACGATAATAATGCGTGACGACGAAAAAATGTTTCATTGGGGATTTGGGCTGTTTGCATCGGCTTTTGTTCTGATGGCGGTTCTTCAGGTATGTTCACGCGCACAGGAACGTGCACGCGCGCGTACGCGCGCCGACATAATTCGTGCCGGACAGGAATATGCCGAAGAACAGGCACGATTTTCTGCCCTGATAAGACCCGAAGTTCTTCGCAGCACAGTTGCGGAAATGTATCCAAAGTTCGAACCGATAGGTTTTAAAAAAAATATAACCGCAAACGAGATACCAAGTCGATAGTCGCCAGTCGCCATAATTTCTATTTATTATCGACTATCGACAAGAGAATTAATAATGTTTGAAATAGGCAAAGACATTATAAAAGGCGGCGCGGTTGCCGCAAATGTCCGGGGCAGGGCGCGTTTGCGTTTTGTCCAGGCGGTGTTTTTTCTTTTATTTGCCATATTTATCACAAGGACTATAACACTTGGCATAAGTGGTCCGAACAATCCGGCCAGGGCGGGCTCCGCCGCCAGGGTTCAATCCGGCACGTGGGTGTCTGCCCGTGCGGATATAGTCGATAGAAATGGTGATATTCTGGCAAAGAATGTTATTTCGGGTCACATCGTCCTGCGCCCCCCCAGGGTAAAGAATGCAGACCAAGCCGCCGTATTTATCCACAATGTGATTCCAGAAAAATCAATATCTGATGCATTGGCTGATATAAATTCTGGAAAAAGATTCATCTATCTTAAAAAACTTGCGACCGATGCCCAACGTGACGAAGTAAAGTTTGCAAAAATCCCCGGCGTATCAGTTGAAGAAACCGAAAGGCGCAGATATCCAAAACGTCGTCTGTTTTCACATGTTGTCGGATTTATAGGAACCGATATGAAGGGTCTGGAGGGGGCGGAACGGACACATGACCGGTATTTGTCGGAAAATAGCGCGCCCCTTGTACTATCGGTCGATTCGCGCATACAATCGGTTTTTTATCAAGAACTGTCTGCCGCCATGCAAAAGTACCAGGCAAAGGCGGCCATGGGATTATTGATGAATTCCAGAACAGGCGAAATGCTGGCAATGGTGTCGTTGCCGGACTTTGATCCAGAAAATAGGGAAACAGATTCTCCCGCCCGCAGGAAGTTCAATCCGATTCGCGGGGTATTTGAACTGGGGTCTGTATTTAAAGTATTCAATACAGCAATGGCAATGGAAACAGGAATAGGGTTGGATAAAGAATACTATGTCAAAGATCCTTATAAGATTACGAATAGAAATGGTCGGGTGATTGCAACAATACGCGATGTGGCATCATTCAAGCCCCCGCGTCCGGATCTTTCTGTGGCGGAAATATTGGCGCATTCTTCCAATGCGGGCAGTGTACAGATCGCGTTGGATCTGCCGGCAACGGCCCAACAAGATTTTTTTGCACGGGCAAATATGGATCGTGCGCTGGATCTGGAATTCGGCAGAACAGAGCGACCACTTATGCCGGCACAATGGGGACCCGTAGAGCGCGCAACGGTATCAATAGGTCATGGAATAGCCGTTACCCCCATGCATTTGCTTTTGGGCTTTAATGCTATGGTTGGTGGCGGAATTTATATCTGGCCGACTATATCCCGGCGCGGTATAGGAGAGATACAGGGAGAGCGGGTAATTTCCGCAAAAATTTCTGAAGAATTGCGCAAAATAATGTTCGAAATATGCGAAGATTTTACATGCAGGAAAGCCCGTATTGCCGGGATAAATATCGGCGGAAAGACGGGTACCGCTGAAAAGCGTGTAGAGGGTGTGATAGACAGGCGAAAAAATATAACTGTGTTTGCGGGTGCGTTTCCAATAGAAGCACCGCAATATACAATATTGGTTATATTGGACGAACCCCAGGGCACAACAGAAAGTTTTGGCATACGTACCGCCGCATGGAACGCGGTGCCGGTGACTGGAAATATTCTGGATTCAATACTTCCCATGTTGTTCTGAAGTTGGATTTTTATCGGTTATAGCATATTAGGGGGTCGAATAATATTCGTCCTATGGATCCAAAATCCCATAAATCTTACAAATGGCACAGTTTAAATCTTTAATTTGTGATTGATTATAGATTTTAAATAATCATTTGCCCCAATATTGTTTTTATTGTAAAATCCCTTTGATAAGAAAGAGATAAAATTGAGAACGATAGTCGAAAGCTCCCTTTTGGGAAAGACTTGGGTTGAAAGTGTAGAAAACAGGATACAAAGCGCGGAAAATGATATTGTAAAAAATATTTTGTTTGCGCGCGGAATTACAGACCCGGTCGATATAAATAATTTCCTTAACCCGGCGATACGGGACATCATGCCAGATCCGTCCATGTTGAAAGATATGGACAGGGCTGTCGCCATTGTGGCCGATGCCGTCCTTTCCGGAAAAAAAATTGCCGTATTTGGGGATTACGATGTCGATGGAATCACGTCCACTTCGATAGTCCTGAAATATTTAAAATCACTTGGGGCTGACCCGCTTTGGCATTTGCCGTCGCGTGAAAGCGAAGGATATGGACTGAATATCGCCGCTATTGAAGATTTGGCTGCGCGTGGGGCAAAGGTTATTGTCACAGTCGACTGTGGGATATCCGGCATGGCAGAGGTTGAACACGCGAAAAAGATGGGTCTGTCGGTTGTAATTACCGATCATCACAGTCCCGATAAAAAAATTCCCGACGCGGATGCCGTCATAAACCCAAAACGTGCGGATGATGATTCTGGTCTTGATTATCTTGCCGGGGTTGGTGTTGCATTTATGTTCCTTGTGGCGTTGAATCGCGCATTGCGCGAAGCGGGGCAAGAAACGAAAGCCAATCTTCTTGAATACATGGATCTGGTCGCATTGGGGACAATATGCGACATGATGCCGCTTATCAGATTGAATCGCGCGTTTGTTGCTACGGGTCTTAAAGTCATGGAGGCGCGGAAAAATGTGGGGCTTTCCGCATTGATGCATGTCGCCGGTGCAAAGCGCGCAAGCACCTATGCCGCCAGCTTTGTGTTGGGGCCGCGCATTAACGCCGCCGGACGTTTGGATTCTGCAAACCCCGGATTGGAACTTTTGCTGACCGATAATCATGGTACCGCCGGGCTGTTGGCACAGCAACTGAATGATATGAATAAAGAGCGTATGGATATCCAGAATTCCATAATGATGAATGCTATAGAACTTGCTGAAAAATCATGCAAGTCCGGCAAAAGATGTCTGTTCATAGTTGGCGACAATTGGCACAAGGGTGTCATAGGGATCATAGCAGGACGGTTAAAAGACAAATTTTGCATGCCGGTGTGCGTTGCGACAAAGTGCGGCCAAGTTATTGACGGATCCGGTCGATCTGTCCCGGGTGTTGATTTGGGTGCGATTATTCATGATGCGGTGCGTGCCGGAATATTGACCGATGGTGGTGGACATGTTGCCGCGGCCGGATTCGGATTGACGGTTGATCGCGAATCGGATTTCTGTGAATTTTTTGAAAAATCAGTACGCGATCAAATGGGTGGTAAAATCCCACGTTCGGAAATAATAGTAGATGTGGAACTTGATGCTGGCGGTGCGGATATGAAGCTGGTTCATGAAATGTCTGCTATGGAGCCATTCGGTCAGGGCAATCCAGAACCTATTCTGGTTGTTCATGGCGGTGAATTGGCGTATACGACAACAATGGGTGGCGGCCAGCACTTGCGCGGTTCTGTGCGGACATCTGCTGGTACTGTGCTGAATTTCGTGGGATTTAATCTGGCTATGACCCCCGTCGGAGAATTTTTACTGGACGAAGCAAATATAGGGCGTAAAATACAATTGTGTGGAAGGCTTCAGGCAAACGAATACAATGGCCGGACAAGCGCGCAATTTATAATAGAAGATATGGCGATATAAAGGATAACTTATGAAAAAATTATTGTTCCTTGTTCCTTTTTTCTTTATGGCTTTCCAGGCGTGCGCATCCACCGTTGATTCCGCATTGGTTAAAAAGGCCGAAGATTATTTAAACTCTATCACCGGGCTTACGGGGAATTTTGCCCAGACCGCTGTTGGCCAAAAAGATAGCGGAACATTCTCTATGCTTCGGCCGGGGCGTGTCCGGTTGGATTATAAAAAATCACCGATACAATTGATTTCGGATGGCAAGGATTTATATTTCTATGATAAATCATTGGATCAGATAACAACTGTGCCGCTGGCATCGACACCCGCCGGAATACTGGTGCGGAAAAATATAAATCTGCGTACAGCGGATATAGTTGTTACGGAAACATCGTCTGAAAAAGATAATTTCAGCCTTAAAATGCACATAAAAGGATCCGAAGGTCTTGGTAATATGCATGTGATATTCAGCAATTCGCCCGTCGGCCTGGTCGCATGGACTGTGACGGATGCGATGGGCGCAAAAACGGAAATCGCATTTTCGGGGTTGAAAACGAAAACAGATTTCAACAGACATTATTTTCAGTTGCAACGGCACAAAACCGCCAGCACAAGTGGGGGCGATTCGTATTATGACTAATGGTTTATAATAAAAGGACGCTTATGCTATGAGAGAAAAAATCTCTAAAAAAATTGAAGATGCCAAGATGCTTTTGTCGAAAATATTGTTTGGGTTTCAGCTTGGAAAAATGTATCGGGTAAATATAGAGCTTTCGCAACAATATGATGCGAAAAAGGCAGTAATCCTTGGCGACAAGCTGTTTGATATTGTAACAAAGGAATTGGATAAAAAACCGTATCTTAAAGACAGGGTGGAAAAATATTCGGAAAAAAACGATGTGGCAAGAAGCATGGCCATTGAAATGATATGTTATGCTTTGGCCACCGAAACCGGGCTTTATGAGCATATTGAATTAGAAATGTGTTATGGTGCGGGTCGTCCGTATATTTCTGGCAACAACGGCCCTTTGGTTTTTTACACCGGCGCACCGGGTGCAGATTTTCCGATAAGGGAAATTTTGCATGAATTCACACATTTTTTACAAAGACATCACAAATCGTCACTGAATTATAATATTATAACAATGGCGGCGGATAATTACGTGAATGATGTAATATATAAAAAAAGTTGGATAAAAAAATGGCGATCATTTGCGGAAAAGATTTACAAAATCAATTTGAAAGAGAAAGAGGCAAGTGATGTCTGCAAGGGCAGAGATAAAGAGCTGAAAAAATGGTTTGAAGACAAAAATAAAGGCTTGTAATAAACATGTTCGGAATCAATATAGGCGAATTTTTAATAATACTGATAATTGCGATAGTGGTAATACCCGCAAAGGATTGGCCGGATGTAGCACGTGCCGCCGCCCGCCTGGTAAAGTTTATTCGGGAAATAATTTGGAAAATTACCGATACGGCCGAAGAAATCAAAGAACAGATAGAACTGGAAAAGCCCATAGCCGAATTATCGAAAAAGACAATGGAAGATGTGATGAGCGTGTTCCGGGTACCAGAACCAAAAAAGAAAAAGGCAACGAAAAAATGAAGCGAACAATGATTCAGCATTTTGCAGAATTGCGCAGCCGGGTATTATGGGTGTTGTTGTTTTTCGCGTTGTTTTTTGGTGTGGGTTTCATAGCCGCCCCCCATGTCCAAGAAGTCCTTTTCCGACCCCTTACCAACGTGTGGCCGGATGGCGCGGTTCTTTACACAAAGCTGACCGATGGACTGTTTATAGAATTTTCTTTGGCCACGTTGTTCGCTATATTCGCGACATTGCCGGTCGCACTGTGGCATCTGTGGTCATTTGTCGCGCCCGGGTTGCGCGTATCGGAACAGCGGTTGATAAAACCGGTATTATTCCTGTCCCCGGCGTTGTTCCTGTTGGGTGCCGCGTTCGCTTATTTTTTTCTGTTTCCGCTGGCATTCAAATTTTTCATAAGTTTGAACAGTGCCGCATCCATGCCAAGCATGCTGATGCCCACTGTATCCGATTATCTTGTGTTCGTAATCAATATGCTGAAAGTCTTTGGCATAGCATTCCAATTGCCTTTGGTTCTTGTCATGTTAAATCGCATAGGACTTGTTTCACGTACGGCGATCGTAAAATTGCGCAGATATGCAGTTGTCGGTATCTTTGTTATTGCGGCTGTATTGACACCCCCGGACATATTGTCACAAATTTTACTTGCCCTGCCGTTGCTTGCCCTGTTCGAAATAAGCATATTGTTTATGAAAAAAGACAAATGAAAATGATGCCGCATATTTTGCGGTTTTATTTATTTATGGCCAATTTTATGGTATAATTCCTTATAATGAATAATCGCGTTTGTTATTTACAGTTTGTTATTTTCTGTATGCTGCTTTCGGCATGTGATTTGCAGTCAAAAATAGCAGATGCGGTTGGTTTAGAACGCGAAGTGTACAGGTCTGATGGTCTTTCTTCGGGGATTCAAAGCGTAACGATTCCCGAATATGGCACCAATATTGAAAGTCTGTATGGAACGAATATTGATAATGTCTATGGCAGGGTAGAACCGGAATATGCAAGTGCCAAAGATTATATAGCCCCCGAACCGCCGCCACAAAAAAGGGTAGAAACGGAAAAGCCAAAAACAGAACCCGTGCCGCCCGTCGTACCAATACAGCCGCCATCCCAATCGGCACAGCCAAAGCCCGTATCTGTACCCGTACCACAAGAACCCGATGATCTTCTTCTTGTTCCGTCCCGCCCGGCGGCAAAACCGACAGTGGTGGAATCAACAACGGGCGAGATAATTGTCCAAAGAGGCGACACCGTTTTCAGCATATCACAGAAACACAAAGTGCCGTTGCGCGATCTGGTTGAAGAAAACAAGATTGCACCGCCTTATATTCTGGCAGTTGGTCGAAAGTTAAGGTTGCCCGGCGCGAAATACCATACAGTTGTTTCGGGCGAAACCCTTTATTCTATCAGTCGTGCGCATTCGGTCGATTTGAATTCGTTGGCGCGTGAAAATAATATCCAGGCACCGTACGGGCTTTCTGTCGGGCAAAAATTGCGGTTGCCCGCAAGTGTTGCATCTTCTGCACCGATTCCAGAAAAACAAGCCACATCGGTTGAAAAGCCAAAAACAGAAGATAAAAAAACCACACCGGTTGCTGTAACTAAGACAGGCACATCCCCCCCGGCGGCACCCGTTGTGTCCGCGCCACCACCGCGTCAATCTTCCGCCCCCACTGGAAAACTTCCCGTCGCTGCATCGCGTTCCGGCGCAAAATTCTCGTGGCCGATACAAGGTCGCATACTGTCTGATTTTGGTGCCAAAAAGAACGGGCTTTACAACGATGGAATCAATATTGGTGCCGCCAGGGGAACTGCTGTAAAGGCGGCCGAAAACGGGGTTGTGGCATACGCTGGAAACGAACTGAAAGGTATGGGTAATCTTGTTATAGTCCAGCATAGCGGTGGTTGGATGACTGTATATGCGCATCTGGATTCTATGAATGTTCGCCGTGGTGCGCGTGTTGCTGTCGGTGAAAAAATCGGAACGGTCGGATCGACTGGAAAGGTAACCGAACCACAATTGCATTTTGAAATCCGCAATGGAACGAAAGCATATAATCCCAGGGCACAGTTAAAGAAATAGCTCATACTTTCCGTTTTTTTGAATGAATAATGTATGTATCGTGCGCTGTGCGCACGATGCCTTATTGAACAATGGATGCCTGCACCTTGTCGCGCCGTAGCGATAGCAAAGGCGGAAGGCATGACGGCTCTTTTAAAAGAGCCGTTAAGAATGCGTTCACTTTACATGACTAAATACAAATTGACCTTTGTCATGGTATATGGTATAATATAAATATACCCAAAGGAGAGAGTATCATGAATACATTTAACAAAACTATAAAGATAACAAGCATCCTTGCTGTATTAAC
>Ga0099364_10000439_pt1 | contig 70013 bp, 67 predicted proteins | sample TergutTh196P3_FD_73070 | JGI IMG/M metagenome (GOLD analysis project Ga0099364, IMG submission 73070) | Microcerotermes parvus P3 segment gut microbial communities from Pointe-Noire, Republic of the Congo - Th196 P3 | ecosystem: Host-associated > Arthropoda: Insects > Digestive system > Gut ... | reverse complement strand
TAGGGAAGGCCTGTGTATGTGTTTAAAAGAAAGCCTGTTATATATGCACTTAATCCTGCGAAGCCCGCGGTTCCAAGACTTGGAAGGCCGCCGAAGCCCATTAAGAAACTGAAACCAAGGGCCGCTATTGCATAAATCGAAGTCTGCCCCAATGCCCTTGTAAAGGAAAAGTTGACATAGCCCAGCCTTTGAAGGCCCTGCATAATAAGCATAATTATCCCGAAAAGTATGAAGCCAAAAAATGGATGTCGAATAATACGTTTTAGCTTTATTAGCATAACACTATACCTTCTTGACAAATTGCTTGCCGAATAGACCGTTCGGGCGGATTAGGATTATCAGCATTATAATGATAAAGGTGATAAGTACTGTCCATCTCGGTGAAAAAAGAGCCGAATAATTCAGGAATAGGGGGATGAGTACACTTCCTGCAACGGGAGCCCAGAAACTGGAAAGGCCGCCGAGTACACAGGCGAGGAACCCGAATATCTGCACTTGGGCAAGCATACTTGCATTAAGCGACATCGCTGTGGAGCTTCCTGCAACTGCAACAAGGGCACCTGCAATTCCCCAGGTTATGCCTGTTACAAGGCGGGTATTAATTCCGAGCATTTGTGCAACTGTTTCGTTTGAAGCAGTTGCGCGTATTGCGATACCCCATTTTGTAAACTTTAACATAGTAAAGAGTATCGAAAGGAGTATTATCGCAGTAAAAAGACAAACAAGTGCATGTTCAGTAATAAAAAGGTCATAACCGAATAAGGTAAAATCCCTATTATTAAAAGAAAACCTTGGCACACTTGGGGTACGGGTGGTAATTGAAGGGAACATCGGAGGGATTGCCGCATAGAAAATCAGCAATAACCCCATGGTAATTATCTGCTTTCCCACGGGGCTTACCCGTCTTCCCTGCCGGATTATTCCTGAATCGATAAGGCAGCCCATTATAAATGCTATAGAGGCACCTATACCAATGGCAACGGGGAAGGGCAGGTCAGGATATTGATATAGAACCAGATTTGATGCAAAAAATGCCGCAAAGGTGCCAATCATTCCCTGGGAGAAATTGGTTGTTGCCGATGTACGGAAAATTAAGACTAGCCCCATGGTCGCCAATGAATAAATGCCTATATTCTGGAGACTGTTAAAAAAGAGCTGTAGAACCATCTGCATAAGGCATATTATATCATAAATATGAATCTGTCAAATAAAAAATTGAACATTATTCATGTTTTGTTTTTTCTATATGCTCCAAAATGTCTGCCGTAAGGGTGTCGGGGTTGTCTACAAGCACCGAATGTCCCGAATCCTTGTATTCCAGCACTATAGAACCCCTTATTGCATCGGCATTCTCTCTTATTGTCGCAGGAGGAACTATTGCATCGAGGGCGGCAGAGGTAAAAGTAACAGGGCATTTGATCATCCCTATGGAATTTGTGCCCTGTGAATAACCGTTATGCCCCTCCCCAATATTAAAGTTGACCAGGGCCCAGTCAAGATCAACGAGGTTTCGCTGCTTTAGAGTTTCTGTAATATAGATTTTATTTTCTTCCGGGGTCGGCTTATTCTTTACGTAGATCGAAGCATCCCAAATGCTTGATATAAAGGCCTCGTCCTTCCTCTCGATGGCTGTAAGCACAGGGATTATTAAAACCGGATCGCAGGCAAGTTCTTCCTTGCTTGCAAAGGGCACAAAGGAGCCGTCTTCTTTACGGTTATATAGGGGATAGCCCTTATGGCCGGCACCTTGAATTATAAAGAGTGAGCTTATAAGGTCAGGATATTTCAAGGCTAGTTCAAAGGCGATTCCGCCCCCTGTTGACCAACCGACAAGATGAGCCTTCTTAATACCGAGGGCTTCTGTGAAGAGTTTTACATCCTCTGCAAGTTCTGCAAGGCTTGAAAAACGATTATTATAGCTTGAGTCACCAAAGCCCCTTAGGTCAGGAGCTACTACATAATTATTAGTCAACCGGTTGACTAAAGGGAGGAAATGTAAGGAGGAGGAAGAGTTCCCGTGAATGAGCAGAATTGCTTCGCTTCCTGTCTTAAACTCGATGCCCTTTTCAATATAGGCATATACTTCTCCGTTAGACAAGCTTGTATGTTTTTTCACCATAATTTTTTGTCTCCTCGCGGTTAAATATACCGGATAATATATAGAAAAGAAAGCTTGCTTTATCAATAAAAGTATGATATAAAGAACTTGGAAGTTGAACAATGTTCATGATGAACAATATTCATAATGTGCATTGGATATTTATTCTTTTTTGGAGGATTTTATGAAGAGAATAGCAATCTTGGTATTAGTTTTTATGCTTCTTCCTGCGTTTTTATTCGCAGGAGGCAGGAGGCAGGAAACCGAAAATGAGATCCACATAGGCTCGGTTATAACATCAACAGGAGCTTTCGCAGCAGTTGGTGTGCCCTATGGCAATTTCATGAGGGCATTTGTGGATTATATCAACCAGTCCCCGGATTATGCCGACACCCTTAGGGGACGCACCTTAAGGCTCACAACCTATGATGACGGCGGAGACGGAGCCCTCGGAAGGACCTTTATTGAAAGGCTGATCCACGATGATAGGGTCTTTTCCCTTGTCGGGATTCTTGGAACATGGAACCTCGTAGCCGCCCAATCGGTGCTTGAAACCGCAGGTGTCCCTGCCGTTTACTTCGGTACAGGAGCCAGCGCACAGATGTTTGAACCCGCCGTAGGTAATCAACGTTATATGATGGGAGTCCAACCCCTTTATAAAACCGAAGGCCGCCTCATGTACCTTAGGGCAGCAACCCACTTCGGAAATGTCAGGACCATCGGGGTAGTTCACTCCACTTCCGATGACGGCCTCAGCCTTGTTGAAGGCATTCAAATGCAGGCCGCCCTTGATACAAGGCCAAATAAGCCCACTATTATTTACCAACCGATAAGTTCCTTTGATGCCGCCGCAATAACCCCGCAAATTACTGCGGTTCAGAATGCTGACGTTATTATTGCTGCAGGGAATCAGGCTTATTTTGCTGCAATTTACTCTGCCGCTTTTACAAACTCAATTTCAAGGCCCAAGCCGGTAATTACGAGTTATGTCAATGCAGCTCCGACAGCAATGCCCGCCGAGGCAGTTCAGCCGGGTGCGGCACAGGTATTCAGTGCAGCATGGGTAGTCGCAGACGAGCTTGGAACAGAGAGCCCCGAGGCTGCAAGAAGGCAGAGAGAGTATAATGAGTTCATGAGGGTAATCGACTGGGATACAAGGCATATACCCGCATCTGAAAAGGAAGCATATAAGCTAAACTCCTTTGCAATGGCTTCCTATACAGCAGTTAAAACATTCCTTGTCGGCCTTGACAGATTAAATGCAGGAAACCAGGCCTTAAACGCCGAAAATTATCTTAGGGTAATGGAGAATGCAAGGATTCCGGTTGCAATGGCAGGAGGAGTTGACTATAGGAACGGAAACAGGATCGGGGTTGATGCAATGTCCTTTATAAGATATGTGCCCCCGGCATCCGGCCCTGCGGCAAACGGGGTACTTGAAACAGTCGAGCCCATAGCGTCGATTGATGAGTTAATTTTAAGACTTGCAAGATAAATAATGATTACCAACTTGTATACTAGTATACAAGTTGGTAGGGCAGGAGATTCATGGATAATTATTCCGCTAAGCTGATAAGTATTGATAAGGCGCTGTCCCTTATAAAAGACGGTGATCATATCGTTTCCGGTATGGCGGCAGCCGAAGGGCGCGAGTTCTGCTTGAATCTCCATAAGCTGATTGACAGGGGGGTAAAGGATATTACGATAAGTAATTGCCTCCCCCTTGCCGAAGGAAAGTACCTGACAGATCCCGACTATATCGGAAAGATAAACGTAAACTCCTGGTTTTATACCCCACAGTTAAGAAGGAACCATGCCCTCGATGCAGTTTCATATATTCCAAACCATCTTCACAGCGCGGGGAATAAGAGAAGTTATCATTTAAATACAAATGTATTTATAGCAAATGCAACACCTCCGGATAAGCACGGGTTTTTAAGCGTTTCTCTTTCTGCAGCTTACGAGAGGGGGTCCAGGGAGAATGCAGGAATTGTTATTCTTGAAATAAACCCGAATGTACCCCGATCATTCGGAGATGTCGAAGTTCATGTTAATGATGTTGATTATCTTATTGAAACAGATTATCAAATGCCCGAAGTGCCTGATGCCGAGCCAACAGAACTCGATAATATAATCGGAAAGCTTGTTGCAAATGAAATCCAAGACGGAGACTGTATACAGTTGGGCATTGGCGGCATGCCGAATGCTATTGCAAAGTCTCTATACAATAAAAAAGACCTTGGTGTTCATACCGAAATGCTCACAAACGAAATGGTAAGGCTTTTTAAGGCAGGTGTTATCACAAATAAAAAAAAGAAGATATTCCCCGGGAAAATGGCATGTACCTTTATTTTTGGGAATAGGGAACTCTATGACTTTGTTGATGATAACCCGGGCCTCCTTGTAATTCGCGGCGATTATATGAATGACCCGAATATTATCGGTCTTAATGATAATCAGGTTTCAATTAACTCGTCTATTGAAGTTGATGTAACAGGTCAATGCTGCTCAGAGAGTATTGGAACTAGGCAGATAAGCGGCACAGGAGGCCAGTCGGATACTGCTATCGGCGCCCAGAGATCTATTGGGGGAAGGTCCTATATCTGCCTTTACTCAACCGCAACAGTTAAGGATAAGGACGGGCAGGTTAGCAGGACAAGTAAGATTGTACCGACTTTGAAGGAAGGTGCAATTGTGAGCCTTTCCCGAATGGACGTTGACCGTGTTGTTACTGAGTACGGCATCGCAGAGCTGCGAGGGACAAATGTCCGCGAGAGGGTGCAGCGCCTCTGCGCGATAGCCCACCCCGACTTCCGTGAAGACATAATGAGGCAGTCAATGGAACTCGGGATTATTGGCAGAAAGTCGTTCTAGAAAAAACTTTTATCACCACTTAAATAAAACTGAAGCTACAGCAAGGCCGACACCGGATGCAATAAAAACAACATTATCACCTTTTTTTGGTTTATTAAGAGTCTTCCTTGCAGTATCAAGGGCCATCGGAATGCAGGCAGAGCCGGTATAACCGTATTCACCCATTATCATAATTGTCCTTTCCATGGGAAGACCTAGAATGGGCATTACTGAATCGATAATCCATTTGTTTATTTGTGTACAAATAATAAAATCGATCTCAGTTGTTTTTAAGCCATGCCTTTCGACAAGTTCTGTGATAATCGGGGGCCAGAGATTTATATTACGATCGGCAGGAAGGGGCTTTAAAGATTGCAATAAGTGTTCCTTATTTGCAATTCTTTCAGGCGTTAACGGATTTTTTGTGCCTCCCGCATATATTCCCATAAAGTCGTATTGAGTGCCGTCTGCATAGAGCTTTGAGCCAATAAAGCCGCCCTCTTCTTCTGTGCGAGAAACTATGACTGCGCCTGCGCCATCCCCGAAAAGGGGAACAAGGAAGGCATTCGAGCGGTCAACAAACTTAGTCATATTATAGACGCCAATAAGCAGAATATGCTCATGTCCTCCACTTATTACAATGCGGCACATACTGTCAAGGGCTGCGACAAAGCCCGAGCAGGAGCCGTTTATATCGTAGGCACCTGCATTCACTGCTCCTATGCGTCCTTGCACAACGCAGGCTGTAGGAGGGCTTAAGTATTCGGGGGTGTCTGTTGCAACGACAACAAGGCCAATATCTTCTGCCCTTATCCCTGCATCTAGTATCGCTTTTAATGCAGCTTTTTCTGCCATGTCGGCGCTGCTTTCACTGTTACCTGTAATATGTCTTTGGAAGATACCGATTCTGCCTTCAAAACTGTCTTTAATCGGCTCCCCATAAAACTCATTTAGATCTTTATTTGTTTCTATTCTTTCGGGGGCATAGAGCCCTGACCCTGTAATCGAAGCGTGGTGCATCTAGATCGCTTCCACTGCAGCCGCGACACCCATCCCGCCGCCAACGCATAAAGTTGCAAGGCCCTTCTTGGCACCTCTCCGTTTTAACTCGTAAAGCAGGGTAACAAGTATCCTTGCACCCGATGCTCCTACAGGATGCCCGAGGGCAATCGCTCCTCCGTTTACGTTCACACGGCTCGAATCCCACTTTAAGTCTTTTCCGACTGCAAGGGCCTGTGCTGCAAAGGCCTCGTTTGCTTCGATTAAATCAAAGTCCCCAATTGAGAGGGAAGTCTTCTTTAAGAGTTTCTCTACGGCTGCCACAGGGCCTATCCCCATTATTGCAGGGTCTACCCCTGCCCAGGAGCCTGCGATAAAACGTGCAAGAGGTTTAACGCCAACTTCCTTTGCCTTTTCTGCGCTCATAACCACGATGGCAGCAGCCCCGTCATTAATGCCCGATGCATTTGCAGCAGTTACGGTGCCTCCTTCACTTTTGAAAGCAGGTCTAAGCCCTGAGAGGCTCTCTGTTGTAACACCTTTCCTCGGATACTCATCAACTTCAAAGGGGATAGTCTCCTTTTTTACTTTCACATCTACTCTTACTATTTCTTCTTTGAACTTGCCCTCGTTAATTGCCTTCTCACACTTCTGCTGGCTAAGGGCGGCAAACTCATCCTGCTCTTCCTTCGTAATCTTATATTTCTCTGCAAGATTTTCTGCTGTAATACCCATATGGTAATTATTAAAGGCATCTGTCAGGGCATCCTTTATCATGCTGTCGATAATTGCGCCGTCTCCCATGCGATAGCCTGTTCTTGCCTGGGGGAGTAAATATGGGGAGGCTGACATGTTTTCAGTACCCCCTGCTACGATAATGTCTGCTTCTCCTGCTGCGATAATTTCTGCCGCAAGTTTTACTGCATAGAGCCCTGAGCCGCAGAGGTTATTAATTGTCATCGCAGGAACTGTGACAGGGAGCCCTGCCTTCACGGAAGCCTGGCGGGCCACGCCCTGCCCGAGCCCTGCCTGCAAGATACAGCCCATAAGCACTTCATCCACCTGTTCAGGTTTTAATCCCGCCCTTACAACAGCTTCCTTTATTACAATAGCACCTAACTCAACAGCAGAAACTCCTGCTAAAGAGCCTTGAAAACTTCCAATCGCTGTTCTGCATGCACCTGCAAGTATCACTTCTCTTTTCATAATTATCTCCTATTCCATTGACTTTAAATTTGGGCTTATTATAAGTTTGGCTCCGGTACATTCCTGCACCTGCTCCTTTGTATAGTTTGGATGCAATTCGGTTAAAACAAGACCTTCGGGCTTTACTTCCATAACTCCCATTTCGGTGACTATCATATTTACAACGCCAAGGGCTGTATAGGGCAGGGTGCACTTAGATAGAATCTTTGGTGCGCCTTTTTGGGTATGGGTCATTGCGATAATCACCTTCTTGGCTCCCACCACAAGATCCATTGCACCGCCCATTCCGGGCACCATTTTCCCGGGGACTATCCAGTTCGCAAGATTGCCCTCTTGATCAACTTCAAGGGCTCCGAGTATTGTCGCATCAACATGGCCTCCGCGGATTATGCCGAAAGAAACGGCACTGTCAAAGAACATTGCCCCGTTTTTAATCGTAACAGGCTGACCGCCCGCATTTGTTATATTGGGATTTACATTATCGGGGGAAGGAGCAGGACCCATACCCATAATGCCGTTCTCGGACTGTATCGTAATTTCAACCCCGGGGGGCAGATAGTTTGCGACAAGTGTTGGAATCCCGATTCCAAGATTAACCACATCTCCGTTTTTAAGTTCCTTTGCAACCCGCATCGCGATTATATCTTTTGGATCTCTTTCGTTTGAACTTGCTTCTTTACTCATTTTCTTCTCCGCCTGCAATCGCATCAATAAAGATCCCCGATGTATGAATTGCATCGGGATCAAAGCTCCCTGTTTCAACTATTTCGCAAGCCCCTGCAATTACATAATCTGCCGCTGTGGCCATTAGGGGATTAAAGTTCTTTGTGGTTCCGTAATAAATGATATTACCGAACTTATCAATTTTAGATGCCCGCAAAAGTGCGAAATCTGCCCTTAAAGGTCGCTCGAGGAGATAATCCTTCCCTTCGATTTTAATAACCTGCTTACCCTCGGCAACAATGGTTCCGACCCCGGTGGGGGTAAGAAAGCCGCCAAGGCCTGCACCTCCTGCCCGAATCCTCTCTGCAAGACTACCTTGAGGGATTAGGATACATTCAAGCTTTTCATTTTCGTTTTGAGCGTTCATGCGTGCGGCAACTTCAGGATTTAATCCGACATGAGTAGCAATAAGGGTTTTTACCTGCCCGTTGCCGATTAGTTTCCCGACTCCCTTTCCGGGGTATCCGCCATCGTTGCAGATAATCGTAAGATTCTTTACGCCTTTTTTTACAAGTGCGTCAATTAGGATTTCGGGCGTTCCGTTTGTCATGAAGCCGCCTACCATTATTATAGAGCCGTCCCCTATTGGAAGCACTGCATCTTCGGGGGATTTCTTGATTTTTTCGGGCATGGAAGCCTCCCGTTAAGAAAATTATACAGGATTTAGCCATAATTTCAAGGCATAGATAAAAGTAACTAAAATAGTGTAATGTAATTAAGTATAGATATGGAAAAGATTATCGAAAAAATATTTATTTTTCCTCGCCTTATAATTGCAATAGTTCTGGGAATTACCATATTTTTCAGCCTTCAGATACCAAGCGTGCAGCTTGATAATAATAATATGCGCTTCCTGCCTGAGGGAAATCATGCAAGGTTAATTGCAAACCATATTGACGATACCTTTGGCGGAAGGGTAATGATTCTTATCGGATTAAGGCGCCCCTATAGGTCAGTATTTGAGAGAGAGTTCCTTGAAAAAATCTTAGAGTTTTCTGAAGCAGTAAAGATGATAGATTATGTTGATGACGTTAATTCGATTATGTCAACTCAATATATTACAGGAGATGATGAAAGTATAATTGTTACGAATCTGGTACCTGAAGATTTTTCAGGGACTAATGCGGAAATTGAAGAACTGAGGAGGCGTATTGCTTCTTGGGACCTATACCGTGATGCCCTTGTTTCAAGTGATCTAAGTGCAACTCAAATTCTTGTTACTCTTGCAGTTAGGACAGAGGATTCAACAAGCCCTGAAGTAACGATGAGCTTATTCAGGATTCGCTCTCTTGCAAGGGAAATGTTTAATGGCTTTGCAGATGTTTATATAACAGGGCAGACATTGATAAACTTAACGATTAATGAATCCATTATTGCAGACCTGCCTCTTTTAATCCCTCTTATTGTAGTTATACTTCTTGCTGTCTTATATATTTCTTTCAGGCGTCTAACATTTGTAATCCTGCCCCTAATTACTGTTATAATTTCTGTTGTTTGGACTGTGGGTCTTGCTGCCCTTATAGGACTAAAGTTTTCGATAATAACAACAATTATGCCGGTATTACTCCTTGCGGTTGGGAGTGCTTACGGCATTCATGTTATAACTCATTATATTAGAGATACTGCAAATGATGTCATAAACCATAGGGATTTAGTCCTTAAACTTGTAAGAAAATTGGTAAAGCCTGTATTTCTTGCAGCTCTTACAACCTTTGCAGGGTTTTTCTCCTTTACCTTTGCTCCGATAGTCCCAATCCAGGAACTCGGCTACTGCGCAAGTATTGGAGTGCTTGCCGCCTTTTTAATTGCAATTACCTTTATTCCTTCAGTTTTTTTGGTTCGAGGTCACCGTATTCTAAAACCCCTTAGAAGTGAAAAGAAGGGTAACGATCGTTTCAGCATAGCCATAACTTCATTCTTTCTTAAAATAAATGAAAAAAAGGTTATGGTCTTGATTTTCACTGCCTTTGCAGTCGCCGTCTCTCTTTATGGTATTTCAAAGGTTATTATTGATAATGTACTTGTCGAATATTTTCGCCATGAAACCGATATAAGCCGTTCGGATAGTTTTATTAGAGAGTTCTTTGGCGGCTCCAAAGAACTCGCCCTCGTTTTTGAGGGGGACTCTGCAGAAGAGCTGCTTGACCCGGAAGTTTTAAAGGTGATTGATGATCTTTCGGCCTTTTTATCGGGGAGGGAGGAGGTCGGAAAGGTTATTGGGTTCACCGATATTATTAAGAGGATTAACCAGGTCTTTAATGTCGGAGAATCACCATCAGGGCTAAGACCAAGAGCCGCGCAGACATTCACAGAAGACAGTTTTGGTTTTGCGGATTTCAGCTTTGGGGATTTTGGATTCGATGAATTTGGAAACGATGATATATACTATTCTTCGGAACCTGAAACAAACGAAAATCATATCGACCTTTATACCATAAGTGAATTACTTAGCTTTCTTGAAACGGCTTCAGGAAATAACCCTAGTCTTAGCGGAAGTGATCTTGTTCGTGAATTACAGCGCTTAATGAATCACGAAGGAATGGCCTACTATGAAATCCCCTACGATCCCGGCCGTTATGCTCTAAATACCAACGACGATCTGCAAAGACTCGTTTCAAACTACCTCGTATTAATCGCAGGGGGCGATAATTCAGGTTACTCTAACGATCCCTTTGAGCCTACTGCAATAAGTACCACAGTTCAGTTAAGAACCACAGGAAATAATGATACAGGAATTATGCTCAATTTAATTAACGAATATATTTCAGTTAACTTTCCAAGAAACATTAGGGTAATGATTGGAGGGGGTGCTGTTCTTGAAGGTGCAGTTACAGACCTTATTGTTAATTCGTCAATTATATCAATTTCAATTTCTGTTTTAATAGTCTTTTTCATTGTTGCAGTCTCAAATAAGTCTCTTATTGCAGGGTTAATAGGTGCTGTTCCGCTGACACTTGCCATTTTAAGCAATTTTGCAATTATGGGCTTTACCGGGATTAAGCTCAATATGGGAACGGCCCTTGTCGGAAGCCTCACTGTCGGCATTGGCATAGATTATACAATACACTTAATGGAATTCTATAAGCTTGAGTATTGGGCTAATACAAATGATTTCCTTAAAAGAACCTATCTTGGCTGCGGCAAGGCCATTCTTATTAATTCACTTTCGGTTGGAATCGGGTTCTGGGTTCTAATGTTCTCTCGTTTTAGGATTATCGCCGAACTTGGCCTACTTGCAGGTTTCAGCATGTTTATAACAGCCTTTATAAGTTTAACCGTAATTCCCGTATTATTGACAGTAATAAAACCAAAGTTTATATATGGAGGGATGCAATGAAAATTATCATTTTGATTTTTCTTATCTTAATTAATTCTAGCGTTTGGTCACAGAGCGGAGCAGATATAATGAACTCTGCAAGAAACCGTATCCAAATGGAAACGATGTCAACACGCTCCCGCATGGTAATTACTGCAAGAAATGGTAATACAACTGAAATGATGATCGACCAGTATTCAAAAGACGGCCCGAATGGTTCCAGGGCCATGATTGTCTTTCAACGTCCTGCAAATGTTGCAGGAACCAGATTTCTAACAATGGATAATGCCTCGGGCGGGACAGACCAATGGATATTCCTACCCGCTACAGGAAGATCCCGCCGCATTTCTGCAACAGAAAGCGGGGGCAGTTTCATGGGAACGGATTTTTCATACTCTGATATTTCCCTTGCAGACAGGGATGTATCGCTCGATACCCATAACTTACTAAGAGAGGAAATCCTTAACGGAAATCCGGTTTATGTAATTGAATCCATCCCCCGTGATACATCCTATCAATACTCAAGGGTTATTACCTGGATAGACAGGAATAATTATTTAATGTATAAGGCCGAAATGTTTAATCGCAGAAACGAGCTGATAAAGAGTATGGAGATGTCAGACTTTAGGGATGTGCAGGGGAGGATAACCCCAATGCAAACAAGCATGGCAACAGTGAGCGCAGGGACTTCGACTACAATTTACATGGAAATTGTTAGATATGATGATAATATTCCGGAAGGAGTATTTACTACGGCATTTTTAGAAACAGGGAGACCATAATGAAAATATTAATTATTTTTCTGCTGCTCGCTGGGTTCATATCAGCCCAAGATTTTGGTTTTGGCGATTTTGAAAGCGGGCCTGCATTAAATGTTTCGATTAATGGTGAAGTTACTGCATCCGCTATAGGTTATTTCGATGAATTCTCAACAGAATACGATCAAATGAGTCTTGGAGATTTTTTTTCAGGCAGACTTAACTTTTCTGCAAGGACTTCCCTTGCAGATGCTATCATAAACTTAAACCTAAACCCCGGTGCATCCCCTGTCAGCATTGATGAGGCCTACCTTCATGTATATTTTTCGAGCTTTGATATTGCGGCAGGGCTTAGAAAAGTTACCTGGGGCAGGGCCGATGCTCTTGGCCCCCTTGATGTGATTAATCCCCTTAATGCATCGGAAATATATACCCTAATGTCAGACAGCCAAAATCTCAATACTATAAAAATCGCCCGTCCAATGCTTCATGCTTCCTATCGCTTTGGGCAATTTTCGAGGATTGAAGGGCTCTTTATCCCTTCCTTCGTCCCGCATAATTTTGCAAGGGAAGGCAGGTGGATAGATTCGAGAATGGAAATGCTTAACTTGGCTGCAGGGGGGGTAATTGAGCCGGATACAAGTACCATCGATTATTTACAAATGGGCCTAAGATTTACCACCACCATTGCCGGTTCCGATCTTGGAATTCAGTATTTTTACGGTCTGCTTCGGGAGCCTGCAGTAAAGATATCATTTGATCCGATGTTTATGACTCCCAATGTGGACATCTTATACAATCGATTTCATCAGATAGGCCTTGACTATGCCCAAGACCTCTTCGGTTTTAATACAAGGGCAGAGCTCTCTGCAAATATAACCGAAGACCTTGAAGGCGATGACGGAGCCGTGTATAACCCCTTTATCGCCTGGTCCCTTGGCTTTGACAGGGATTTAATTATGGGGATAAACCTTAATTTTCAGGCAGACCAAAGCATACGCCTTTTCCATGACATGCTTGGGAGTGATGATTTCCTTAGCGGCAACTTCGACATAGAGGGAGGGAGGCCCTTAACCAATACCCGTCTAAGTGCTTCCCTTTCAAGGAAATTTATGCGTGATGAACTTGAGCTCAGGGCTTCAGCTATAATCGGAATAGAAGACAGGGATTTTATTATTATGCCCGCCCTTATCTGGTCAAGAGAGGCCCTGAAATTTGCCCTTTCAGGCGGCTTCTTTGGAGGGGAGAGGGACGGTCTTCTCGGACAATACCTCGATAATAATTTCCTTAAAGTATCTTTATCCTATAGTTTTTAGAAAAAAAGTACTTGACAAATTGTACTAGTGCATTTATTATTGTACTAGATGAATAGTACAATTCTGAAATCGGTAAAAAACAAGGCCTCTAAGGATGAGGGAGCATCAACATTGATAAACTTTTCCCTTGATACTTCCGACGGGGCACCGATTTACCGTCAGATAATCAGACAGATAGAATATGCAATTCTCTCAGGCAGGCTCAAAAGCGGGGATAAACTGCCCACTATCCGTTCCCTCGCCGTTGAGCTAAAAACTAACCCGAACACTATAGCAAAAGCCTATGGCGAACTTGAAATTCGTGGTATCCTCGCTACACAGGTTGGGAATGGCACCTTCATTTCCGATAAGAGCCCTGAACCAAAGGACGATGGCCCTGCAGAGAAGATCAAGGAACTCCTTGGTCGTTTTATACGAGATATGCGTTCTTTAGGTGTAGAAAAAAATGAAATATATGCTCTGATTGCTGAGTATAATGATAAGGAGGATCATGATGATCTCTAATTTGAAGGGTAACGGAGAAGCAAAGGCCCATACTGCAACAACAAGGCTAAAGCCTGTGGCAAAAAAAGCAGTGCGCCGCCGTAAAATCGACTATACCCTTGCTCTTATGCGACTTTTCTTTTTGGTGATTGTCATGGCGGGGATTTTTGCCCTTACAGCGGAATTTGAAGAGGAAGATTTCTGGGTTGCCCTGTCTATAGGTTTCATTATCACTTTAATTCTTATTTTTTGCCTGCGTAAGGCCTATGAATGGGAGAGGGTGATAGTACTCCGTCTGGGTAAATTCCATAAAGTTAAGGGGCCCGGACTCTATTTCCTGGTTCCGTTGATAGACCATGTTTATAAAACCCTCGATATTAGAATTCGTGTTCTTGATTTTTATGCCCAGGAAACCCTTACAGGGGACTCAGTCCCTGTAAACGTGGATGCCTTCTGCTTCTGGCTGGTCTGGGACCCGCAGAAAGCTGCACTTGAAGTGGAAGATTACCGCGAGGCAGTACCCCTTGCAGCAAAGGCAGCCCTTAGAAATATCATTTCCAAGAATAATCTTACGACCTTTCTTGCAAGAGGGGATTTAATCGAAAAACAGATTCAGGAAGAGGTTGAAAGGCAGACAACAGAGTGGGGCATTACTGTGCAGTACGTGGAAATCACCGACATACAGGTGCCAAAGGAGCTGCAGGATTCTCTTTCAAGGGTTGCACAGGCCGAGCGTGAGAAGGAGGGCCGTACCCTGCTTGCAGAAGCGGAAATCGCCATTGCAAAGAAACTTGAAGAGGCAATTGCAATTTATGCCAAGGATGAAGGCGCTCTTAAACTCAGGATACTTTCCATCCTTAATGAGGGCCTAAAAACAGGAAATTCCATGATGCTTGTGCCAAACTCAATAACAGATGAGCTAAAAACAAGGGATATTTTTGGTTTACAGGCATTAAACGAGATTAAGAAAAGTAAAGAAAACCCTGAAGGAGTCGATGAATGAGCGTAATAGACAATTTTTCCGGAATGCTTGAGAAAGTTAACGAAGGTTTTATACGGAGCAATATCCATATGGTAAGCAATTCCCTCCTCGCAAAGGCCTTATTTGAAGTAAAACCCGATCTGCAAGAGAAGGTTATAAGGAATATGTCCATAGACGGAGCCGAAGAAGTAAAACACCTTCTTGAGCAGGGAGGTATTACATTGGAAATTGCGGATTCTGCCAGACAGGAAATCATGTCAATGGCAGGCGGGTATATCTAGAAGAGTTATTAGCTTACTTTTTGGATTTTACGTAATCGTCATAGGACTTTAACTCAGGTTTCCCTCCCGGCTTTGCTGCCGGTTTGTGAACATGGTGACCGTCTCTTTCTTTCTGATCACGCACCTCCTGCATTACCCCAAGCTCCATGCTCATATGAGAGAGTTTCATGAGATCTTTTTCATTGTGCATCTTTCTTTTTTGCTCTACGATCATGGCCTCGAGATCAATGAGTGATTTCTTTTTGTAAAGTTCTTTTAATATTTCTTTATCGTTTGACATTCTTTCCCCCAAGCATTTTTATTGTCTTTAATAATAAGGTACATAGCCGCTTTCGGCAATCACCTTCTGCCCTTCCTCTGTCTGTAGCCATTGATAAAGCATATAAGCAGGTGAAGTTTCTTCCAAATCCGAGCGAATTACTGCATAGACTTCAGCCGTATACGGATAGGCCCTGTTTGCTATTGTATTTCTGTTCGGCATTATAGTGTTAACAGGCACGCTTTTTACATTTACCCCTGTCACCATATATTCCTTATAATAGTATACGGTATAAGAAATCGCATCCCAATCATATAAAACTGCATCAAAGGCGCCTGACATCGTAAAAACTATTAGCTCGTCCCAGGAAACGGGCAGATTCGCAGAATTAAAACCGGGTAAAACCAGACTTTCAAAGAGTTCTTGGCTCCCTGAGTTTGGATTTCTTATATATGGTTTGATTAAAGGCTCCCAATTGATGTCGGAGCTGTCTTCCTGCCATAATTGCCGCCAATCTGTGATTCTAAGCGAATATATGTCCTGAATTTGCCTGTGGGTAAGGGAAACAACCGGGTTAAATTGATTTACGATAAAAACTAGGGCGTCAAGTGCGATCGGCGTTTCGATAAAGGATAATCCTGCTGCCTGAGCCTGTCTTCTCTCATCCGCTGATGACTTCCTTGCAGTCAGGATCAGGTCTGCATCCCCGCTAATAAGGTCAACAAAGGCCCCGTGAGTATCGGGCATACCAAAGAGAGTATTAAACCTTTCTATATCAGTACTACTTAATTTTGGCTCAATATAGAGCAGGTTTGCGTGGGAGGGAGCCCATTCATAGGGTATGCCAAACAATTTTAAGGCAATAATCCTTCTTAGGGGATCGGTCGAGGTCGAGCTCTGTATTTTCGGAAAATTATCGATTGTCAGAGTCAGCCCTTCAATTTTAGAGCTCTCAAGGTCACCGAGGCTTATATTATCCGGCCCGTTAAGATTGCATCCTATTAAGATAATGGTAAAAAATAATAATTTTTTCATGATTTCCTTATTATGGCTAATATATAGAAATTTTTTTAATTTGTCAAAAAAATAGAAAAAAGTGCTTGACACATTGTACTAGTACATGTATGATTGTACTAGATAAATAATACAATTTGGCAAGGCGCAGGAAGCGCATAGCCTAAAGGAGTTAATATGACGGTAGTTAAAGCAGAAAACGTGATTAAGGATTACGGCCTTAATGGACAGACGGTACATGCCCTTAGGGGGGTAAATCTGGAATTCCAAACAGGGGAATTTGCTGCAATAGCAGGCCCCTCGGGAAGCGGTAAATCCACCTTCCTGCACCTGGTAGGCTGCCTTGACATACTCACCGGCGGCTCCATGATTGTTGGCGGCTCGGATACAAGCAAAATGAAAAGAAATGAGCTTGCCATCCTTCGAAGACAAAAAATCGGCTTTATCTTCCAGGCTTATAACCTTATTCCGGTTCTTTCGGTCGAAGAAAATATATCCTTCCCCCTAAGCCTTCTTGGTTTCCCGCCAAGGGAAATAAGGGAGAGGACAGATAGGGTGCTTGCAGAAGTAGGCCTTGAGGGTATGGCAAAGAGGAGACCCAAGGAAATGTCAGGGGGCCAGCAGCAGCGAGTTGCCATTGCAAGGGCCCTTGTAAAAAGGCCTGCCCTCATCCTCGCAGATGAGCCGACTGCAAACCTTGACTCGAAAATTGGCAAGGAGATTCTTGAACTCATGCTTGCAATGAATAAGTCTGCAGGAACCACCTTTATTTTTTCCACCCACGATCAGATGGTCATGGACTATGCCCGGCGCCTTGTCCGCATCAGGGACGGGCAGATTGATAGTGATGAAACAAAGGGAGGCGCTAAATGACCATAAGAGGGATTTGGGAACTTAAAAAGATTGCAATGCGCAATCTTGCAAGACATAAAATGAAGACCCTGCTTACCTCCCTCGCAATTATGGTAAGCGTCGCGGTCTATATCTTCTTAAACAGTTGGCTTGGGGGCATGCAGATTGAGTCTCGCCGCAATATCGTAAACTACGAGATTGGCGCTGCAAAATTGCAAACCAATCTCTATTTTGACCGCTTTGATGAAATGCCAAGTTACGAGACCTTCCAAAATTGGGAAGTATATAGGGATGCCCTTGCTCGAGAAGGATACAATTCTGCTCCGCGCTTTGTCTTTAGCGGTACAATGTTTTCGCATTCGGGATCTTTACCAATGATTATCCACGGAATAGACCCTGCCGCAGAAGCTCTTACCATGCGATACATAGGTGATAATGAGCGTTATATTGAATTCGGCCGATTTGTTCGGGACAATGGGAATTATGAAATAGCCATGGGGCTTTTATCCGCAGAAAGGCTGAGAGTTGGAATTCCCACACGTCCCTTTAGGTTGGAACTGGAAGCTCTTATTTCTGATGTAATAAGGGTAAGCAATAATCCGCAAGATGCCGGCTTTATACGTTCGCTCTATGAGCAGGCTCCTACTGTGACAGGTATGTTTACTGTGGAAGAAAGGATAACAGAGGGTAATGAGCGCATGATCCTTAGACGTGATGCCTCCCAAAACGATCTTGATCGTTTCTGGAATTTGGTTGCCGCAACAGATCGCAATAATATCCAGATAAGCACCATGATCGAAATGAAGGCAGCGCCCCAGACAATCAGCGCTATACGCTGGGAAGTAGACCTTTGGCCTAGTCTGCGGATTGAAGACAGGGCCTTGGTGAGTGCTGCTTACGAGTATCTGGATTTTATGGATGCCTGGGATCTTATTGAAGAAGACCCGAGGCAATTAGAGCTCGTCCTTGATGCCATGATACGCGCGGATTATACCGGTGCTGTGCGCAGGGTTAATCAATTAATTTCTTTGATAGTTGTGGGAATCGTTAATTCACCTGCTCCTCTGCCAAACAGCACCGCCTTTATCCCCTTAAATGTTTTACAGGGAGAAACAGGTATGATGCTGGAAGGAGCAGTCACCGAATTGATAATTAGAGATTCAAGGGTTCCTGATCATCAGCTTCCCGGAGCAAGTGAAAGGTCTCCTGCGATCACCGCTGCATTGGAGAGGGGCCTTTCTTCCATGGGCATGAGCTTAAGCGGAGACCTTGGGGTTTTCACCTGGGACGAGTACATGGCGGATTACCTTGGTTACGAAGCATTGCAGGTGGGAGCGCCTAATGTCCTTGTATTTATTTTATTGATCCTTGCATTCCTTGGGATATCGAATACCATACTCCTTGCAATAATGGAAAGGACAAAGGAAACCGGCATGATGCGGGCCTTAGGTATGACAGACAGACAAATGGTCATGACATATATGCTTGAAGCAGGTTTCATTGGATTTATCGGCTCAATACTGGGAATAATCCTGGGATGTGCCCTTAATTACCCGATGGTTGTCTACGGCTGGGATCTGGTTGCCATGGGCGATGCCCTTGGTGGAGATGGAAGCATGGGTTTCCGGACAGTCGGTATGTTCCGCAGTGTATGGGATGTGGGAGTGATAATCAGCTCAGGCATTATGGCAACGGTATTATCATCATTAATAGCCATTTTACCGACAAGAAGGGCGCTTAAAATGCGTATAACCGACAGTCTGCGCTTTGAATAGGAGGAAATTAATGAGTGACGAAATGAAAAAAGGCGGCTCCGGTACGCTTATCAAGATAGCCTTTCGTAATATAGGGCGGAACAGGAGGAGAACTGTCTTCTGTATTTCTGCAGTAGGAATTGCCGTATTCTTCGTGGTTTTCTACGGGGGCTTTATTGGCGGCATGACCCAATCAATTAATGAGCTGGTGCAAATTTTTGAACTTGGCCATGTCAGGGTTGTGACAGAGGAATATGAGGCGGAGCAGGAGTTTATGCCTGTAATGTATCCGGTTGCAGACGGAAGAAGCTGGAGGGAGTTAGCCGCAGATATTGAGAGGATCCCGGGTGTTAAAGCTGTAATGCCTCGTATAAATACATTGGCAACCTTGCAGGATAGTACATTAAGACATGCCACCTTATGGGGCCTTGATATTGCAAGAGAGACGGAAATTAACAATTTTAATATGACCGACAGGAACGACGGCCTTATACAGGGTCGCTGGCCGACACCCGGCTCAAATGAAGCTGCAATAGGTCTTGCACTTTCGGAGAAAACCGGCTTTGTTATTGGCGACAGAATTACACTAAGAACCACATCGGCTCAGTTTGCCGACCGGTTTTGGAGTCCTGAAGTTGTCGGGATTTTCCTCTTTGATTATATCAGGTTTGATGAGAGGTATATCATAGTTGATATTGAAAGGCTTCAGCGACTTTTAACCCTGGATGAGGGAACCCAGCAGCTTGTTATTTTTGCTGAAGATGAAAAGCAGAGCCCGTTTATTACTGCATCTGTGCAGAACATGCTTGGCCCGGGCAACCTGGTTACGGACTGGGAAGATCATTATTGGGTTGCCATAATGAGGCAGATTGTACCGCTCTATACACTTATGTTTATAGTATTTTTAAGTGTTGCAAGTTTCCTTATCGTTAATACTGTGGTAATGATTATCCACGAGCGGATTAAGGAAATCGGAATGATGGGCTGTCTTGGTATGACGCGGGGAGAGATAGTAAAGGTATTCTTCTTTGAATCAATTTTTCTGTCTATCTTTGGTGCAACAGCCGGGGTGCTTGTGGGCGGAACCTTAGTCGGGCTCCTTTCCAACTTCCCTGTACGCATCGGAGACCTTTACGGAAACACCTTTGCCGACATGCCCCTTGCAAATGCAATATTCACTCAGTTCAGTGTAACTTCACTGGTACAGGCTTTTTTAATGGGCATAGTTATTGCGGCGGTTTTCACATTGATTCCGTCTCTTAGAAGTGTTCGTGTCGAGCCTGTAGAGGCTTTAAGAAGGTGAGTGGAATTTTTTACACTGTGTTTTATATAGCACAGAGCTCACAGAGAACACAGAGTTCACAGAGAGTTATTAGAGTTTGGTCAATATCCAATCTACTCTCTGTGTGCTCCGTGCCTCCGTGTCCTCTGTGAGAAATAATGTGAGTTGTTCTTTATTCGGAGGTATATAATGAAAAGGATTTTGATTTTATTTGTGTTGGTTATTTTCGTTGGCGGGCTTGCGTATTCCCAGACAGCTATGGAGATTCTGCAGAGGGTCGATAATAATGACGTTTTTGATACCATTCAATATGAAGGGGAGATGATAATAGAGCATAATAATAGGCGAGTGGTTCGTACCATGAATGCCTGGGCCAGAGGAAATGCAGACAGCTTTATGGAGTTTACTAACTCTGAAGACAGGGATACCAGATATCTTAAAACAAGGGGCCGCCTCATGGTCTATTCACCCGATGTTGAGGGGGTGGTGCTCATTTCAGGACATATGCTGCGTGAATCCATGATGGGCTCAGACATGTCCTACGAAGATGCAATGGACAATGCACCTCTTTCTACCCGTTATACGCCGGTCCTGCTTGGAACTGAAACAGTTAATGGCAGATCAACCTGGGCGCTTGAGTTGACTGCTCTGTCCCGTACTGAAAGTTATCCTACAAGAAGGCTCTACATCGACAGGGAGAATAATGATCTATTGAAGCAGGAGCTCTTTGCCCTATCCGGTGCATTACTAAAAGAGTTCAATATGCTGCGCGTTGAAGTAATAGACGGGAGGCGCTTCCCTGTAGAAATGGAAGTCCGTGATCATTTGCGCAGGGGCTCAAGGACAGTCTTCACGATGAACAACGTGATTCTCGACAGGCCCATCGCAGACTCTGTTTTTAGCGAGAGAAATTTGAGAAGATAACTTTAGAATTTTTTATCACTGTGTTTTTTATAGCACAGAGCTCACAGAGGACACGGAGCTCACAGAGGATTATTAGGGTTTGGCAAAACTCTAGAAACTCTCCGTGCTCTCTGTGCTCTCCGTGAGCTCCGTGTGAAAAAATTTAAGTTGTATTTATATGAGGTGAATTATGAAAAAAAGTCTTTTGATTATTATAGTGTTTGTTATTTCAGGGGGACTGTTTGCCCAGGATTGGTCAGGGGTTTCAGAGAGTTCTTTTAACTATGTTCTTAGCGAAGCGAACCCCGAGCATAGCTTTGGCTTTGAGCAGTTTACCAATTTGAGACTAAGGGTAAGGACCAGGGACAGTGTTACTTTCAACGGAGCCTTTAACCTGATAGCCATGTCCGGGAACTATGCCCTTGGCCCTATTATGACAGGCCTTGCAATAAGCGGGGAAAACTATGCCGCCGCAATGGAACTTGAGCGCCTCTTTATAAGAATTGCCGGGGAACATATCGACACAGAGGCAGGGCTCCTGCGCATGAACTTTGGCTATGGCCAGGTCTGGGGCTCTTCGGATTTCCTTAATCCGAGGAATCCCCTAGCCATTAATGCAAGACCAAGGGGAGTACTCGGTATAAACTCTGCCTTTTACCCCACAGATACCCTTAGGCTAATGGCCTTTGCCGCAGCCCCGAAAAACCCCTTAGAGTTTCAGGGCGGGGGCATAATCCCCGGGATTGTTCTTGACCAACATTGGTGGAATGCAAGCCTTCAGGCAATTTATGCCTATGAAACCGTGGGCTTTGCAGATGATAGCCCTGAATTAGGGCTCCACCGCTTCGGCCTTTCCCTTAAGCTAGACCTAGTACTCGGCTTTGTAGCCGATGCCCTTTATGTCCTTGACCCCGATAGAAACGACGGAATAGACGCACTTTCTGCAGGCCTTGGCTTTGATTATAGCTTTCTTGGAGGGGATTTATATGTCCTTGCAGAGTATTTATATAACGGCTCATCATCTATAAGTGCCCTTGGATTCGGGGGGTATTGGATGAATAATCATTATCTTTATGCAAGTGCAATGTATCGTTTTAACGATTTTTTCACCATGAGCCTTTCCACTCTAATGTGCTTCGACGATTTCGCCTTCCAGCCAATTATCAGCGCGGACTATGAGCTTTTTCAGGGGTTTTCCCTTAACCTCACCGCACGCATTCCTAACAGCATGGAAGGAACAGGGGATACAAGGTTCATTTTGAATACGGGGGCTAGACTAAGGTTTTAATTTTGTGTAGAATACAGAGTGAGGTAGTCTTCTCCGGAGGTTAATTGTGGCGGATCTTGTTTATATTAACGCAGAAGAAGGAAAGAAACGAGTAATGAATAACGGTAAGCTATATGCCAAACTGCTTACCAAGTTTAAGACGGATACCAAACTGGACAGCCTTTTAAGCACCTGTGACAGTGAGGACTGGGAAGCTGCCCAGGCTGCTGCCCATACGATTAAGGGTCTTGCGGCAAATCTCTCGCTGACTGAGCTTTTTAACCAATCCTTGGATATAGAAACCCAGCTTAAGGGCAGTTCTATAAAAGCCGAAAGCCTTGAGGGTATTAAGGTCTGTTTTGAAGAAACCCTTAAGGCCGTAGAAAAGGTGATAGCCGAAAATGCTTAATCTAGAGTCCACGGTTCTTGCCGTAGATGACATTGACGTAAATGTCATGATTCTCGAAGAGATTCTCAAAGACGATTATAATGTGCTTACAGCATATAACGGCAAAGAGGCTCTGGATGTACTTCGCAGTGCAAAGACCCTGCCAAAGATCATCCTTTTGGACGTGCAGATGCCTGTTATGGACGGCAGGGAGATGTTTGAAGTCTTAAAGCATGATGATGCATTTAAAAGAATCCCGGTAATTTTTATTACGGCAGAAAATGACTCTGAAAGCGAACTTCTTGCGGCAGGTGCAGTTGATTTTATCAATAAGCCCTTTACCCCCGAAATCGTAAAACTGCGGGTAAAGAACCAGATTGAACTGAAAAATTACAGTGACTCCCTCGAAGAAATGGTAGCCGAGAAGACAAAAGAGGTTATCCGTAAAACAGAAGAGGCAAATAGGACCCTCGATAATGCACTTCAGGGACTTGCAAGCGTTATTGAGCATAGGGACATGGAATCCGGCGAGCATGTAAAGCGAACCCAGCTCTACGTTGGCACATTGGCAAAGCACCTTATCCTTTCAAAGTCAAAGTACGCTGATGAGGTTCTTAAGATGCAGCCCGAGGTTATTGTGAAATCCATGGCCCTCCATGATGTGGGTAAAATTGCCATCCCTGACCGCATACTATTAAAGCCGGGCCGCCTTGACCCCGATGAATATGATATTATGAAAACCCATACAACAAGGGGCAAGGAGATTATTGCCGAGCTTGGGGATGTAAATGCCTCCCTCTATTTAAAGCACTGCGAAGATATCTGCTATGGTCATCATGAGAGATGGGATGGCAAGGGATATCCTCAAGGGTTAAAAGAGGATGATATACCCCTTGCGGCAAGATTTGCCGCAGTTGCCGATGTTTATGATGCCCTTGTATGTTCCCGTGTTTATAAGGCTGCAATCCCTTATACTGAATCAGTAAATATTATTCTTGAAGGCAAGGGAACCCAGTTTGATCCGATTTTATGTGAAGCACTTGTTGAACTTCAAGATGAATTTAAGAAAATAGCATTACAGCACTCATAGGGAGAAAAAAATGATATTTCCTTTGGAAAAGTTAATTCAATATGAAAAAAATATGTATGAAGTAACTGTCGCATCTTCCCGGCGCTCCTATCAGCTTTCAATGCTCTACGCAGCCCAGGACGGTCAAGCAAGATACCACATTGACACAAATGACGGCAAGGTAGTGTCCCTTGCAGCAAAAGAGATCTTCACAAAGGAAATCGATTTTATTCTTGAGAAAGAATAAACTTTTTTTACTCTGTGTTTTAGTTCACACGGAGCTCACAGAGACCACTGAGCTCACAAAGGGTCTCTAGAGTGGGCCAATATCAAATCTTCCTCTGTGAACTCCGTGTCTCCGTGCCCTCTGTGTGAATTAAATTTAAGTAGATGAAAAATATGAAAGTAAATGTCTTAGTATTATTTGGCCCTACAGCGATTGGTAAGACTGACTTTTTAAACAGACTATGTGAAAGAGGTGAAATCCCGTTAGAAATTATCTCCGCAGATTCAATGCAGGTCTATAAGGGAATGGATATTGGGACAGCTAAACCTTCCCTAAAAGAGCGGGAGAGGATACCTCATCACTTAATCGATATAAGAGACCCGGATGAGCAGTTTAATGCAGGGGATTTTGTACGCCTTGCAGAAGAAGCCTGCATTTCTGCAGCAGGGAGGTCTAGTTTACCTGTGGTTTCGGGGGGGACGGGTTTCTATTTAAAGAACCTGATACATGGCCTTGGTGATGCACCGCCTTCGGACTTGGAGATTCGTGCATCCCTCAAAAAAGACTTCGCAGAAAAAGGCCCCGCAGTTCTAATGGAAGAGCTTGCACGCCTGGACCCTATTAGCGCAGAGCGCATACATATAAATGATGAATACAGGCTATTAAGGGCCTTGGAGGTATGCCGCCTAACGGGGCAGCCCCTAAGCGCCTTTGCTTCTCCATGGACCGGGGGAAGGCTCGAGCCGCCGCTCTCCAAAGAACGCCCCTTTAGTTTTACGGTTTTGAGCTTAAACCGGAATAGGGAAGAGTTATACGATAGAATTAATGCCCGCACTGACAAAATGTTTAAGGCTGGGCTCCCGGATGAAGTGCAGGGCCTTTTTAACAGGGGTTATACCCCGGATGCCCCGGGCCTAAGGGCAATAGGATACAGGGAGTTCTTTGTCTTAAAGGACTCGAAGTGGGCCCTTTCAGAGGATATCGAAGGGGTAAAGGCCCTTGTTGCCAAAAACAGTCGACGCTATGCGAAGAGGCAGATAACCTTCTTCAAGTCTATCCCCGGTGTAAAGCGGATAGACTGTGAAGACGGGGAAAAAGCATTAAGAGAAATAATTGAAGTCCTAAGGCAATTTAAACCGGCATATTCCCATGCTTCTTCTTAGGATGCTCATCACTCTTATCTTTAAACATATAGAGGGCAGAAGCTAGCCTATACCTGGACATTGAAGGGTCAATTACATCATCAATATATCCCCTTGCCGCTGCAATATAGGGGTTACCGAATTTGGTTTTATACTCTTCGATTTTCTCCATTCTCATTGCCCCGGGGTCGGCAGCCTCATCAATTTCTTTCTTATAGATGATATTGGCCGCACCTTCGGGCCCCATAACAGCAATCTCTGCGCAGGGGTATGCAAAAACCTGATCTGCCCCAAGATGCCTTGAGCACATTGCAATATATGCGCCGCCATAAGCCTTGCGTACTATAATGGTGAGCTTTGGCACTGTTGCCTCTGAATAGGCATAGAGCAATTTTGCGCCGTGGCGAATTATTCCGCCATGCTCCTGTGAAGTACCGGGGAGGTAGCCTGAAGTATCGGTAAAAGTGACAATGGGAATATTAAAGGAGTCGCAGAACCGAATGAAGCGGCTTGCCTTATCCGAGGCATTAATGTCAAGAACGCCTGCCATTGCCTGGGGCTGATTCGCTATAATTCCAACAGAGTGCCCGTCAAGATGAGCAAAGCAGGTGACTATATTCGTTGCATAAAAGGGCTGTATCTCAAAATAATCCCCGTTATCGAAAATACTCTGAATAATATGTCTTATATCATAGGGCTTTTTGGGAGAATCCGGTATTATTTGGACGATTTCCGGGCATAGACGATTTGCAGGGTCCCTATTTTCCATTCTTGGAGCTTTATCCTTATAGTTCAAAGGAAGATAGGAAAGGAGTTTTCTGATCCCTGCAAATGTGGATGCTTCATCAGCGTACATAAGGGATGCACAGCCGGATGTGGTGCTGTGAACTGCCGCACCTCCAAGGGCCTCAGAGCTAACGTCTTCGCCCGTTACGGCTTTTATCACCTGAGGACCCGTAATGAACATGTTTGCAGTCTTATCCACCATTATCGTGAAGTCTGTAAGGGCAGGTGAGTATACGGCGCCTCCTGCACAGGGGCCCATGATCACGGAGATCTGGGGGATTACACCCGATGCAAGGGTATTCCTATAGAAGATATCGCCGTAACCGCAAAGGGCATCCACACCTTCTTGAATGCGGGCTCCGCCTGAGTCATTAATGCCGATGAAGGGGCAGCCTGCCTTTACAGCCATGTCCATTGCCTTACAGATCTTGGCTGCATGCATTTCCCCAAGAGAGCCGCCAACCACAGTAAAATCCTGTGCGAAAAGGTAAACAGGCCTTCCGTCAATGGTGCCGTAGCCGGTTACCACCCCTTCCCCCGGGACTTCCTGTCCTGCCATTCCTAAGGCCCTGTGTTCAACAAAGGTGTCAAGCTCTGTGAAGCTCCCCGGGTCAAGGAGGCTTTCTATGCGTTCCCTTGCCGTCATCTTGCCCTTTTCATGCTGGGCTGCAATACGTTTTGGGCCGCCTCCTGCTGTCACTTTAGCATAACGATCCTGCAAATCTCTTAGTTTATCATCCATTTTAGACTCCTCCTGATTAATCCCTTTGACAAAGCTCGATAAGGACGCCGTTTGTTCCCTTTGGATGCAGGAATGCGATTTTCGCTCCGCCTGCCCCGTAGCGCGGCTTCTCGTCAATGAGCCTAAGACCCCTTTCCTTACAATGGGCCAGTGCCGCTTCTATATCATCAACCCTGAAGGCAAGATGCTGAATGCCCTGTCCCTTATTTTCGATGAACTTCGCAACAGGCCCCTCGGCATCGGTGGACTCAAGCAGTTCAACTTCCGTATCTCCTACAGGGAGGAATGCCACCTTAACCTTCTGCTCTTCGACGGTTTCTGTTCCCTCAAGTTTCATTCCAAGAATTTCGGTATACAATTTAAGGGATTCTTCCATATTTGAAACCGCAATACCAATATGATCCAGTTTTACTATCATTTCCTGTCCTCCGGTTTATATTGCTTCCGATAACCTTTCCAAGGCATCATAAAAACTTATATTTTTATCGTTTATGGCTCCTGCCAAATCGATGAGCAGTGCTCTATTATTTTCCCTTTCAAGCTTCCTTACTAACTGTCCTTTTAGGGCATCCTTTAACTCCCATTCAAGATTTTCATTTCTTCTTAAGGGGAGTATATTCTTTTCTCTTAGATCAGTCCCGTGCTTAATAATTTCCTTAACAAGAGCTTTTACACCTTCCCCTGTTTCTGCAATTGTTGCAAGTACAGGCGGGAGCAGGGGGTGAAAATTATCCGCCCCTGCGTTATGCACAATATGATGATGTGCAGAGCCGGACATCACACTAAAACGCGTTTCGGCGCCGCTTGAAAGAGCCATTTCCAGCATCACCCTTATTTCCTTTATAACCCTTTCCGAGCCCTCCCTGTCGGCCTTATTCACGACAAAAATATCGCCGATTTCCATTATTCCGGCCTTCATGGTCTGAATATCATCTCCAAGGCCCGGAACCGAAACAAGAATCACCGTATCTGCACATCGTGCAATATCCACTTCCGACTGGCCGACCCCGACTGTTTCAACGATAATAACATCAAAGCCGTACCCTTCAAATACTCGAATTGTCTCACGAACTGCCCTTGATAAACCTCCAAGATGGCCCCTGGTTGCAAGGCTCCGGATAAAAACACCCGGGTCATCAGCATGACGCTGCATCCTTATGCGATCCCCAAGGATTGCCCCGCCCGAAAAGGGGCTTGAAGGATCAACAGCGATAACTGCAACGGTTTTGCCTAAGGCCCGAAACTCAAGGACTAATTTATCGGTAAGGGTACTCTTTCCTGCCCCGGGGGGGCCTGTAATGCCGATTATATGCCCAAGGTTCGGCTTAAGAGAGAGACTACTTAACAGTTCTATACGCTCTTCTCTTTCCTCCTCGACCATGCTGATGAGCCTTGCTATGCCGCGTATGTCGGGTATTTCGTCCACACTTAAGCCTTGCGTTTTAAATTATTCTTTATAAACTCAATTGTCTCTGTTGTAGGAGTACCCGGTGTAAATATTGCGGCTATTCCTGCATTCTTTAGGGCAGGGATATCCTCATCGGGGATTACCCCGCCGCCAATTACAAGTACATCATCAATCTTCTTTTCTTTTAGAAGCTCCATTACCCTCGGGAATAGATGATTATGGGCTCCTGAGAGTATGCTCATTGCAATGACATCAGCATCTTCCTGAATCCCGGCCTGAACAATCTGTTCGGGTGTCTGCCTAAGGCCTGTATAAATAACTTCCATGCCCGCATCACGCAGGGCCCTTGCTATCACTTTTGCCCCGCGATCATGACCATCGAGACCGGGTTTTGCAACTAATACGCGTATTTTCTTTTCCATAGTTACCTCACAGAACCACTTTCTGCTGATACTCGCCAAATTCTCCTCGGAGTACATCGCAAATTTCACCAAGGGTTGCATAATAGCGCACAGCGTCCAAGATGAGCGGCATTAGATTATCATTTCCTGCGGCTGCCTTTTTAAGGGCATCGAGAGCGGCATTAACCTTATTATTGTCCCTTTTATTTTTGAGCTCTTTTAGTTTTGCCATCTGCTGTTCGCCGACTATGGGGTCAACCTTTAAGAGTCCCCCCGGAGGCGCTTCTTCAATCTGGAACTTGTTCATGCCGACTATCAGCCTCTCTCCTGATTCAACTTCCATTTGATAGGCATAAGCTGCATCCTGGATCTCCTGCTGAATATAGCCGCGCTCGATTGCCTTAACAGCTCCGCCCATTGAATCTATTGTTTCAATGTACTTCTCTGCTTCCTTCTGAATCCTGTCTGTAAGACTTTCAACATAGTAGGAGCCTGCAAGGGGGTCTACTGTTTCGGTGGCCCCTGATTCATAACCGATTATCTGCTGGGTGCGCAGGGCGATACGAACAGAATCCTCTGTGGGCAGGGCTAGGGCCTCGTCTTTTGAGTTTGTATGAAGAGACTGGGTTCCCCCAAGGACTGCTGCGAGGGCTTGAATAGCCACAAGGACGATATTGTTATCGGGCTGCTGGGCTGTCAGGGTCGAGCCGCCTGTCTGGGTATGGAAGCGGAGCATGTGACTCTTTGGGTTTTTAGCCCCGAAGCGTTCCTTCATTATTTTTGCCCAAAGCCTCCTTGCTGCGCGGAACTTTGCAACTTCCTCAAAGAGGTCATTATGTGCATTAAAAAAGAATGATAGGCGGGGTGCGAAGGCGTCCACATCAAGACCCGCCTTGATTGCAGCATCAACGTAGGCAATGCCGTCTGCAATCGTAAAGGCAACTTCCTGTGAGGCAGTAGAGCCTGCCTCGCGGATATGATAACCGGAAATTGAAATGGTATTCCAGTTCGGTACATGCTCTGAGCAATAGGCAAAGATGTCTGTAATAAGCCTCATTGAAGGCTCAGGGGGGAAGATATATGTGCCTCGGGCAACATATTCTTTTAGGATATCATTCTGGATTGTTCCCTCGAGTTTATCGGCACTTATGCCCTGTTTCTCGGCAACTGCAATATACATTGCAAGGAGGACCGCTGCAGGGGCATTTGTTGTCATTGAAGTTGAAACCTTATCCAGGGGAATGCTGTTAAAAAGAATCTCCATGTCGGCAAGAGAGTCAATTGCGACGCCGACCTTTCCTATTTCACCCTGGGACAGGGGGTGGTCTGAATCATAGCCAATCTGTGTCGGCAGATCAAAGGCCACTGATAAACCGGTGGTTCCCTGTTCCAAAAGATACTTATACCTTTTATTGGATTCCTCTGCTGTTGAAAACCCTGCATACTGCCTCATGGTCCACAGCCGCCCGCGATACATAGTGTTCTGAACTCCCCTTGTATACGGGTATGCACCCGGGAATCCTATTGAAGAATAGGGGCGGTTTGAGTCGTCAAGGGGTGTATAAAGACGGTTTGCAGGGAATTTTTTCTTTCTTTCGGGGAATTTTGCAAGGGCCTTTTCGACTCCTGCATTATACTCGTCGAATCCTGCTTTAATTTCGTCGCTCATCCATCTCTCCTTAGATTAGAAGCGATCTCAAAACCTGCTTTTAGAGCGGTGATATTCAGCTCTTCTGTTCCCTTAGGAACACGGCCAAGTACAGCTTTTTCAAGGGTTTCCTGTTTTACTATCCCCGAAAGGCCTCCGATAACCCCGAGGGCTACTATATTTGTAACAATCATCCTTCCGATTTTTTGGGTTGTTTCTATGATTGGAACAGGAACTGTCTTTGCCTTAATTGCCGGATCGAGGGTTACGGATGAATCAACAATGATAGTCCCCTTTCCCATTTCAGGCCCATAAGCCCTATAGCTTTCTGCTGTAAGTGCAAGGAGATAATCCGGATCCGTGTTCTTGGGGTAATCTATATCTGCATCGGATATTACAACTTCGGCCTTGCTTGAGCCGCCCCTTGCTTCAGGGCCATAGCTCTGGGTTTGTGATACATTCAGGTCTTCGAGTATTGCTGCCTCGGAGAGCACAATGCCCGCAAGTAGGATCCCCTGGCCGCCTGAACCGCTAAGTCTGAACTCTGTCCTCATCACTGCCCTCCTTTGTTTAGGTTTCTTTTTATTTCTTCAACCTGCTTCCTGTATTCCTCTGTAAACTCAGGTGCAATCTCGTGGTATAGCTCGCCTATAAGGAATTTTCCTTCGAGCTTATCTGCACTCATTGCTGCTGCAGCCTTTACGTTTACCGCTCTTTCCTTATACCAGTTAAGCATATTTACTGCAGAGCCAATCTTATTTTTCCTTCCGTAATAGGTGGGGCATTGGGTTACAGCTTCAATTACCGAGAAGCCCTTATGCTGGAGGGCCTTTTCGATTAACTGGGTGAGTAATTGCACATGATACGCAGTTGCTCTGCCGACGAATGTTGCACCTGCTGCAATCGAGAGCTTAGTTAAATCAAAGGAGCGTTCGACATTTCCGTAGGGTGCGGTGGTTCCGAGCCTGCCCTTATCGGTCATTGGAGAGAACTGGCCGCTTGTCATACCGTAAATGCTGTTGTTCATGACTATTGTTGTAATGTCAATGTTTCGCCTTGCTGCATGGATAAAGTGATTCCCGCCGATTGCGGCACAGTCACCATCCCCTGTTATAACGATTACCTTCAGTTCAGGTCTTGCATGTTTCACACCGGTCGCAAAGGCGAGGGCCCTTCCGTGGGCGGTATGCAGGGTATCGAAGTCAAGATAACCGGGTGCACGGCTTGAGCAGCCTATGCCCGATACAATGACTGTTTTATTTTTATCAAGACCGATCTTGGCAGCGGCTGCAACAAGAGCGTTGGTCGTTGTTCCATGTCCGCAGCCTGCACACCAGATATGCGGCAGCTTATGCTGTCTAAAGTAATGTAACTTTTCGCTCATTTTGCTCCCTCCATTATTACCGAAAGAATGTCATCCGGCATGAATAACTCTCCGTTTACCTTGCAAACCCTCTTAACCGCCGCCTTTCCCGCAACTCGCTCAACTTCTCGTGCGAGCTGTCCAAGGTTCATCTCCGCCACAATTATCTTTTTAACCTTGCCGGAGAGAGCTGTCAAAGGCTCTTCGGGGAAGGGCCAGATGGTCCTTGGCCTAAAGAGACCTGCCTTGATTCCCTTCGCCCTTGCCTGACGAACCGCCGAAAGGGAGGACATCGCAGAAGAGCCGAAGGCCACTACAAGGATGTCACAGTCATCGGTAGATTCAGTCACAAAGTCGCGAATCTGCGGCTCTGCCTTTTCGATTTTACGGTTAAGCCTCCTCACAAGAGCTTCGTTTAACTCACCCTTGTTTGTGGGGAAACCTGCCTCATCATGGGTAAGGCCGGTTACATGGAAGCGGAAGCCGTCTCCGTATGCCGCCATGGGGGGAACACCGCCGTCAGGGTCTGCCTTAAAGGGCATATAGCCTTCCGGTTTCTCAGGTTTTTTGCGATTAATAAGTTTGATGGTAGAAGGATCGGGAAGAACCACCTTCTCCCTCATATGCCCGATTACTTCGTCTGAAAGAACAATGACAGGTACACGGTATTCTTCGGAAATATTAAAGGCCTTTACTGTAAGCTCAAAGCATTCTCTTACATTTCCCGGTGCAAGAACGACCACTGCAGCATCACCGTGGGTACCCCAGCGGGCCTGCATTACCTCCCCCTGTGCAGGAGAAGTGGGCATTCCTGTCGAAGGGCCAACACGCTGTACGTTAACAATGACCAGGGGCACTTCGGTAAAGGAGGCGTAGCCTAAACATTCCATCATAAGAGAAAAACCGGGGCCGCTTGTTGCGGTCATGGATTTTTTCCCCGTTAGGGATGCTCCAATTACGGCTGCTATAGCCCCAATTTCGTCTTCCATCTGTATGAATTTTCCGCCTTTTTTCGGCAGTTCTTCGGAACAGTATTCAGCAATTTCGGTTGAAGGTGTAATGGGATAACAAGCATAGAATTCAAGTCCTGCCTGAATGGCACCAAGGGTACAAGCTTCATTGCCCTGTAATAATTTTGCGTTACTCATCATGCCTCCACTTCAGGCGGAACTGAAAAGAACTTCTCTTTCAGATCAGAGCCGCTATTGTTTTTTTCTATTCCATGCACTTCAATTGCGAAATCCGGACATCGCATTTCGCAGAGAAGGCAGCCTATGCAGTCGCCCGGTTTTTCTGCAATTGCCTTGCCGCCGGATAATGCGAGCACAGACTTAGGGCAAAGGGCAACGCAGATTTCACAGCCCTTACACCATTTTTCTTGAATTACATGTTCAAATTTATTAGTTTTAACCATGAATACCTCCTGCTCATTATAAAAATAATATATCTTGTTAGTAGCAAGTTGTCAAAGCCATTTTCCTCTTTTTGTTTGGGAAGGTATTGACCTTATGTCTTTTTTTATAGATACTGACAGTGCTATCCCATTTTTCGGCTTTGAGCCTAAGGAGTCCTATGCCCTGCGGAAGAAAACGCAAACTACGGAAGATTGCGACACATAAACGCAAAAAGAAGCTTAGAAAGAATAGACACAAGAATAAATAAGCTTATCGATTCTGATATGCAGGAGCAAAAACCACTTCTGTCAAATATCCATTTACCCGAGGATATCAAAAATCTCGATTTCCCTGCCCTAGATCGCCTCTCTCTTGAGATGCGTGATCTAATAATCTCCACAGTGAGCAGGAACGGAGGTCACCTTGCTTCCAATCTGGGCATTATTGAATTAAGCATAGTCCTGCATCGTGTATTTGATTCACCTGTCGATAAAATTGTCTGGGATGTCGGGCATCAATGCTATGCCCATAAAATTCTTACAGGAAGATCTGCAGATTTCCCGGGGTTAAGGCGTTCGGGAGGCATTGCAGGCTTTCCAAAGACGAATGAAAGTGTTCATGACAGCTTCAATACGGGGCATGCATCAACTTCAATTTCAGCGGCTCTGGGCATTTTGACAGGCAGGAAGAGTTTAGGGATTCCGGGGAGGGTTATTGCAGTGATTGGGGATGGTGCACTTTCAGGGGGTCTTGCCTACGAGGCACTCTCCCATGCAGGTGAGTCAAACTACCCCCTTATAGTGGTGCTTAACGACAATAAAATGTCCATTGGCCCGAATGTAGGTGCCTTTTCCAAGTATCTTTCAAAGCTTTCCATGAAGGAGAAATATCAAAAATTTCGCAGAGCTATAGACAATTTTATAAGAAGTATTCCCGGTATAGGATTCGCCCTCTTTAAAATAATTAACAGGTTAAAAAGAGCAATAAAGGCAGTTTTCTATACCGATAATTTTTTCGTTGACCTTGGCTTTGAATATGTCGGCCCCATAGACGGGCATAAGATACCTCAATTAATTAAAGTGATAGAAGATGCCAAGAATCTTAATAAGGCCGTTGTAATTCATGTAATGACAAAGAAGGGCAGGGGATATGCCCCGGCCGAAGCAAACCCCGGGATTTATCACGGAGTTCCTTCATTTGATATTACAAAAGGTTATTCCCCCGATCTTGAGCAAAATACATTTACAAGGGCCTTTTCAAAGTCAATCCTTGCTTTAGGCAGTGAAAATAAGAAAATTGCTGTAATAACTGCGGCAATGGCAGACGGATGCGGAGTGGTACCATTTAAGGAAGCATATCCTGACAGGTTTTTTGATGTTGATATTGCCGAGGCTCATGCAGTTACCTTTGCGGCAGGCCTTGCGATGGGGGGCTTAAAGCCGGTTGTGGCAATATATTCCACGTTTATTCAGCGGGCAGTTGATCAGATTATTCATGATGTATGCCTTCAGAATCTTGGAGTCACCTTTGTCCTTGACCGTTCGGGACTCGTTAGCGATGACGGGGAAACTCACCAGGGCATATTTGACATAAGTATTTTCCGCTCGGCACCTAATCTAACAATTCTTAGCCCCGCGGGCGAAGAAGAGCTCAACGGAATGTTAAACCTTGCCGCAACCTCTTCCTCCCCCGTGATGATTCGCTACCCGAAGGCAATCTGCCCCTCATCCGATCCTGCCTTTTCCCTTCCTCTTGAAGAGGGCAGGGGGGTCTTTATAAAGAAGCAACCGGGGAACAGCATCTGCATACTTTTTACAGGGAGCCTTTATAGGGAAGTCCTTGATGCAGGAAAGATTCTTGATTCCGCCGGTATCGGGGCAGACCTTTATAATATTAGGTATATTAAACCTATAGACGAGGACTTCCTAAAATCTAGTCTTAGAAATTATAAGAAAATTGTCGTTGCTGAAGAGGGCAGTATTCGGGGCGGCTTTGGAGAATATCTTTGCAGCCTTGCAGAGATTGGTAACTCAGGCAAGGAGATTCGGCTTTTGGGGGTAAGGGAAGGTTTTGACGCCCTCGGAAAGCGGGAAGATTTGCTTGAAAGAACCTGCCTTGATGGTAAAGGCATAGCAACGGCTGTAATGGAGCTTGCGAAAACTTAAAGGAATGATTATTCTTTACTTGCATGGAACTGATCCAAGGTATTGTTTCGGGTTACGAAGTAGTCAGGCCCGTACTTGATATACTTTTTCTCGCAATACTAATCTATAAATGCTATGACCTTTTGCAGAAGACCCAGGCAGCACAATTGGTTAAGGGAATTGGGTTTCTGGTTCTCGTTTACGGATTTTCCGCCCTCTTTAGGCTTTCCACCCTTCAATGGCTATTAACCATACTCGCCCCCGGGGTTTTTGTTGCAATTGCCATAGTTTTCCAGCCTGAACTGCGCAAAATAATCATCCGTCTCGGTCAAAGGGACCTTTTTAGGCCTGACAGTAAGCCGCGGCTTGGCCTTATGGAAGCGGTTGTTACTGCCGCAGAAATTCTATCCCAGAAAAGACGCGGAATGCTTGTTGTATTTGCAAGGCGTACAAATATAAGAAACATAATAGAGAGCGGAACAAGGTTAAATTCTGATATTTCTTCGAGTTTGATTGTTACCGTTTTTGAGTTTGACACCCCCCTTCATGACGGTGCAATGGTAATTCAGAATAACCGCATTGCCGCAGCAGGCTGTCTTTTGCCTCTTTCAGAGCAGGAGAATATTAAGAAAAGCTTTGGGACCCGTCACAGGGCTGCTCTTGGTATATCAGAGCAATCGGATGTTGTTGTGCTTGTTGTTTCGGAGGAAAGCGGAGCCCTAAGTCTTGCCTTTGACGGCAAGATTCTTTACGGTTTATCGTCAATTGAAATTACAAGAAAACTCAAAGACCTTATGGATCAGGGCCTGCGCAAGGGAGATGACGAAGCAGAACATAGAATCCTCGAAGATCTGTCAATGGAAGATAATGCGATTCCCATGAAGGCCGAAGGAGGTGATGCTTGAACATTAACCTTCTTTTCAAAAAGTTTATAAATAATTGGCCTGCAAAAATTCTATCTCTTACCCTTGCAATAATTATTTTCGTTTTCCATCGCATGGTAACCCTCGAAGAAAGGTTTTTCTCTTCGCCCCTTATTATTGAAAACTTGGATGGCATGATTCCATCGAGTTATTATCCCAGGATGATAAGGGTCACATTAAGGGGAGAAACACATGGCATTTATTCGATAATGGAAGAAGACATTGAAGTGTTCATAGACATGGAGGATTTTATTATTCCTGGCACCTATCGTGTGCCCGTCCAATGGCGAAAAAAAGGTACAGCTATTGGAGTGGATCCCCTTCAGGTGAGCATAGACCCTGCAGAGATAATTTTCTCCCTGGATACCAGAATCTCAAGACTTGTGCCTGTTATTGCCAGGTTCCGCGGACAGGTGGAACCCGGCTTTATTATGACTTCCTTCTCTCTAAATCCCAATCAGATTATTATTGACGGGCCTGCGGGGCTAATGGGTGCAATCTCCGAGCTCCCCACAGAGCTTATTGATCTTGACGGAAGGCAGGGCAATTTCAGTTTGACTTCGAATATTATTATTGATGATCCCTTAATATTGTTTCGAGGAAGGGGAACCACGGAGTTTAACGGTATAATTAGTCAGGTTATCCCTGTTCAGAATATTTCCAATCTTCCGATCATTATAACAGGAATAAGAGAGGACTTTGAAGCCGAGCTGGAAGTTAATACAGGCAATCTTCATATCGAAGGAGAGAATCAGGAAGATTTAGTGGCCTTTGTACCGCCTCCCGATTTCCTTAGAGTGGACTGTTCGGGGATAAGTGAGCCGGGAATCTATATTCTTAGGGTTCTTACCGGCTATGCACCGAATATGAGCCTTAGGGTTGAGCCTGCTGAAGTAAGCATCAGAATCACTTTAGCAGAACAGGACTGACGATGATTGCAGGTATAGGCATTGATATGGTAGATGTAAGGCGCATGACCAAATGGATGCATAAGCCTGCCCTTATGGAGAGATATTTTAACCCTTCAGAAATTGCCGATATAAAGGCAAAGGGTGAAGGAGCAAGTGCAGGCCTTGCAGCAAGATTTGCTGCAAAAGAGGCCTACGGTAAAGCCCTTGGCAGCGGCCTTGCGGGTATCACCTTAAAAGATATAACGGTAAAATCAGGGCTTAACGGTGAGCCCCGGCTTTTACTTACAGGTACGGCCCTTGCAGCTTTTGAGCGGAAGGGAGCGTCTTTCATACATCTGTCCCTTAGTCATGAAAAGGACAATGCTATTGCAATAGTGGTATTGGAATATGAAAACAGAAACTAAACAAAGAGAATTAAAGATTTCCTTTCAGTCAAAGGAAGAACAGCGCTGCCCTGTCTGCGAGACAAGCTTTTTTAGGGAAGAACTTCTTTCGGGCTCAGGCAGATTAATTGCAGGCCCCCTTACCGATGAACTGCATCGCCTCTATGAGCCTTCCGCAAAGTACGGGGATGTTTATCCCCTTGCATATCAGGCCACTGTATGCCCTGAATGCTGGTTCACTTCCATGGATAAGGACTTTGATAGTTTGCCCGCCTCTTGCAAGGATATTGCCTTTGCAGACAGGGATCAACGGGTAAACGATGCCATGAGCATACTTGGAGATGTAGACTTCCGCGAGTCAAGGGATTTAAGAAGCGGGACTGCCTCCAACTATCTTCTTGTGCGCTGTTATGAATATTATCCGAAAGAGTTTTCTCCCACGATTAAACAGGGGGTTGCTTCTCTTAGGACCGGCTGGCTCTTTGACGAAATGGAAAAGAAGTACCCGGGCCAGCATTATGACTGGCTTTCAACCCTGTTTAAGAAAAAGGCCTGCTATTTTTATAATGAGGCTGTAAGACGTGAGCAGAGCGGAAAGGAAACCCTTTCGGGAATGAAAAACTTCGGCCCCGATACCGATAAAAACTACGGCTATGACGGTGCTCTATACCTTACAGCCCTTCTAAGGTTCAAGTATAGCTTTCATGAGAATCAGGATCTTAGGGAAAATACCCTTGGAGAAGCAAAGAGGACCATTGCGAGGATCTTTGGTCTTGGAAAGTCTTCAAAAAACAAACCGGGCCCCCTTCTTGAGCATGCAAAGGAATTATATCACACAATAAATAAAGAACTTAATGTAGTTGACGATGCCTAATGATGAAAAAGAATCTAGAAATATAAAACTGCTATTGTCTTATGACGGAACAGACTTTTTCGGATGGCAAAGACAGGAAGAGGGGAGAAGAACTGTCCAGGCTGCAATAGAAGAGGCCCTTGAGAAATTGCATAAAAGGCCCGTTACTATTACCGGTTCCGGTCGTACAGACACAGGCGTCCATGCAGCAGCTCAAGTCGCGAACTTTTATACCTGCATAGAGAACATGGAAGCATCTCGTTTTGTGCCTGCCCTAAACTCAATTCTGCCAAAGGATGTCAGGATTCTTGATGCAATAGAAACCCGGAAAGATTTCCACTCACGCTTTGATGCAAGGATTAGGACTTACAGGTATTTTTTTTTAACGGGTAAAAAGGCCCTCCCCTGGGAGCTGCGCTATGCACTGCATCTAAGAAGGATGCCCTGTATTAAAACCCTTAATAGTTATGCAGAGCTCCTTTCGGGTGAAATGGATTGTACCGCCTTTGCAGTGCCGGGGGATAAAAGCAAATCAAGACATAGATATATTTATAATGCTAAATTTTTTATTGATGATGAAAAGTTAATTTTTGAAATTTCTGCTAATGCATTCCTCTGGAAAATGGTTCGCTCCATTGCAGGCACTCTTATCCGATTTGAAGAAAAGGGCCTTGGTAAAGATTATCTTCTTGATATAATAAGGAGGGGAGACAGGAGTCTTACAGGACCGACAGCCCCGCCCCGGGGACTTTTTTTATGGAGTATAGAGTTTGATTAATCATACAAAACAGGTAACAGTATTATTGCTTGTTTTATTTTGCCTTTCATCCTGCATGCCCCGCTCCTCCTCAGCTCAAGACGAAGTTCCGCAGAGAATAGTCAGCTTAATTCCTGCTGTTACAGAGATACTTTTTGCAATTGGGGCAGGAGAGAAGGTGGTCGGTGTTACAGAGTACTGTGATTACCCCCCTATAGTAAAATCAATAACTTCGGTTGGAGGCTTTGCAGGTGCCACAATGAGCATGGAACAGATTTGGGCATTAAGACCCGATCTTGTTTTTATTTCAAGGGACATGCACGGCCGTATACTTTCCCTCCTTGATGAACTTAATATTAAATCGTATGAGGTTGAACCAAGAAACTTCAACGAAGTTTATGATACAATTCTTGCAATCGGAGATCTGACAGGCTGCTTAACCGGGGCTAAAGAGATTGTCGGGGAGATGCAGGCAAAGATAGCCCTTGTAGGGGAGAGGGTAGGCAACAGAGAAAGGCCTTCTGTTTTCTGGCTTCTTTCGGATAATCCCTTAATGAGTGCAGGCTCAGGGACCTTTATAACAGAGGCGATCAGCCTTGGGGGAGGGCGTAATATTTTTTCTGATGTGCAAGAGAGTTGGCCCCTTGTCAGCCCTGAGCAGGTTTTGCTTAGAAGTCCTGATTGGGTTCTGATTGGAGATGATATGAGTGATATTCGTCAATTTATAAACAGTCCCCTCTGGCAGACCATCCCCGCCGTAAGGAATGGCCGCGTAGAAATAATTAACGCAGATATTCTTTATCGTTATGGCCCAAGACTCGCAGATGCAGTTTACAACTTAGCAGAAATATTCCACGGCCGGGATTAATATGCCTGCAAAGCGTAAATATATTCTGTTTATTATTTTAATTGCCGCAGCAATCATTCCCGCCCTATTTTGGGGACTGCTCTCAGGCTCGGTTTATACATCTCCTGCGACCATAATCCAAGGCCTTCTTTTTATGACAGGGAGGGGAGGAGATGAGACCGCCGCTGCCCTTATTTTTCAGATACGGCTCCCGAGATTACTTTTGGCACTTTTTGTAGGCGCATCTTTGGGATCTGCAGGGGCATGCTTCCAGGGGCTCTTTAGAAACTCCCTTGCAGACCCGTATATCATCGGTGCATCATCCGGGGCAGCTCTCGGTGCAGCCCTTGCAATGAGCATAGGCGGGGGCCTTGGTCTCGGCTTTTCTTCGGTGCTTGGCCTTCCGGGGATCTTTGCCTTCATAGGAAGTCTTGGAGCAGTGCTTCTTGCCTTTATTATTTCAAGGTCGGGGGGAAATACTCCTTCTCCCTTAACCCTTATACTTGCAGGAACCAGTGTAAGTGCATTCTGCTCTGCTCTTCTTTCACTTGTCCTAGTACTAAGGGACAGGAACCTTGCGCAAGTATACTATTGGCTCCTTGGGAGCCTTACAGGGACTACCTGGCCGAGATTCCTTTCGGTCTTACCCTTCATGGTAATTGGTATTACTGCTATTTTTCTTTCGATTAGGCCTCTAGACCTTTTATTACAGGGTGATGAAGAGGCAGAAAGCCTTGGCCTTGATGTTTTAAAAACCCGTTTTCTCCTTGCCCTTGCAGCCACCTTTCCTGTTGCCGCAGCAGTATCAGTTTCGGGGATCATCGGCTTTGTCGGATTAATCGCACCGCATGGCGCAAGATTCTTCACAGGGCCTGCACATAAGCGCCTGCTTCCTGCCGCAGCGCTGACAGGTGCTTTAATCACTCTTATTGCAGACAATATTGCAAGAAGTATAGTCCCTCCGATTGAGCTGCCCCTTGGGGTTATCACATCCCTTGGAGGTGCACCTTTCTTTCTCTTTTTACTGTCCCGTCATAAGCATAGGGGCGGTTTCTTATGAGCAATTTTCTAGAGCTAAGGGGACTATCAATCGGCTATGATAATAAAAAAGAAGTACTTAGCGGCATTGATCTAAAAGTCAGTTCAGGGGAAATCCTCGTTCTTGCAGGTCCAAACGGTTCGGGAAAAACAACGCTCTTAAAAACCATGGGAGGACTGCTTCAGCCCCTGGAGGGAAAGGTTTACATCAACGGAAGGGATATCGGCTCTCTTAAGCCGGGGGACAGGGCCGCTCTAAGCGCCTTCCTCTTTCAGGTCAGGGAAAGTCCCTGGCCCTTTACAGTAAGAGAAACCGTGAGTCAGGGCTCCTTTGCCCGGAGGGGATGGCTCGGAAGGGAGAAGGAGAGCGACAGGGAAGCCGTAAATATGGCAATAGAGAAGGCAGGCCTTGGAGACTATTCTGAGCGCAGGATCACCGAGCTTTCGGGTGGTGAATTACAGAGGGTCTTTATTGCCCGCTGCATAGCTCAAGGGGCGCTCTTTCTTTTGCTTGATGAGCCGGGGAATAATCTTGACCCAAAGTATGCCTTTATAATCCTGACCCTTTTAAGTGATCTCGTAAAAGAGGGCAGGGGAGCCATTATCAGCCTTCATGACCTTCGCCTTGCATCTCGTTTCGCAAACCGTGTGGCCCTTCTTTCACCTGTGTCAAAGGAAAAGAGCGGAAGCATCTGTGCCCTCGGTACCCCTGAGGAAGTACTCACTGAAGAAAACTTGAGCAAGGTTTTTGACTTAAAAAAAGAACTTGTAAGGGAGCTTGTTTTATAGTTTCCAAAAACGTGCAATATACATTGGCCCTATCCCCCCTGAAGTATCGGGCAGGATTATCCTTCCGTATTTTGTGACCTCCCCTTCAACAAAATCGGGCATATCAAGTTCAATTTCACCTGCGTATTTAGAAAGGAGCCTTGAAACAGGACCGTCATTTTCTTCAGGGGACAATGCACAGGTGGAATAAACTAACGAACGTTCGTTAGCCAAAAGCAGAAAAGCTGCAGAAAGCAGAGACCACTGTCTCTGTGCCAAGTATCGGGGTCTTCCCCCCTGCCATTTTGCATAAAGATTAGGGTTATTTATGATATGGCGTTCACTTGAGCAGGGACTATCAAGGAGTATTGCATCAAAACGCTTCTGCTCACTCTTTTTGCCTCCCATAGAAGCGGCATTAAAGCCTGATACATTTATTTGTGATCTTTTTTCTGCATCCAAATGTTCATCAAGGACATTTATTAAACGCCGCCTTCTGTTTGAAGAAACTTCATTGCAGAGTAGTTTTGTATCATTATTCATTAGGGATGCAAGGACCAGGCTTTTACCTCCGGGGGCGGCACAGGCATCAAGGATAAGCCCTGAGGTGGGAAGACGAAGGGAAGAAGCAGCGAGAATCGAGGCCCTGTCCATTATATAAGGTTTTAAAAGGCCGGTATTATAAGGAACATGTTCCGGTGGCAATAAAAGGCTTTCCCTTAATGCCTCCCAGCGCGGGCCAAAAACCTTATAATAATATTCCTCAAAACCCTCATTTCTTTTCACGTCTATAGTAATGTTCTTGCCTTTGGATAGTTTTTTTGTCATAGTATTATAATGGCAGAACAAAGTGTAGTACCCATAGATCAGATTCTTCCCAATAAGCTACCCTTAGTGGCACTTATGGGAAGGCCAATATTCCCCGGCATTTTTACCCCGATAATGATTGGGAACCCTGTAGATATAAAGGTGATAGACCAGGCTGTAAGCGGAGATGCCCTAATCGGCCTTATAATGTTGCAGAATGAAACAGAAACCCCTTCAATTACGGATCTTTATAAAGTGGGAACAGCCGCAAAAATCGTAAAAAAAATTAACTTGCCGGACGGCGGTATGAATATCTTTATATCCACTTTAAAACGATTTAAAGTAAAGAAAACCCTGCATCCGAGTGACCCGATAATTGCGGCAATCGAGTATCTTGAAGATGAAGAGGATAATACCGATGAAGTAAAGGCGCTTACAAGGGCATTGGTAAGCGAAATGAAGCAGATTTCTGAAAACAATCCCCTGTTCTCCGAAGAGATGCGCCTAAACATGATCAATATAGACCATCCCGGGAAAATTGCTGACTTTATCGCAAGTATTCTTAATATTGACAAGAACGAGCAGCAGAAGATCCTTGAAATAATTAATGTAAGAAAGAGGATGGAACAGGTTCTTGTTTTTATAAGAAAGGAGCAGGAACTTTTAAAAATTCAAAAAAAGATTCAAAAAGAAATTAACGAAAAAATAGAGAAATCCCAAAGGGACTATTTCCTTAAAGAAGAGTTAAAGGCAATTAAGAATGAGCTTGGTATGACAACTGACGCGAAAAGCTCAGAGTACCAGCGCTTTAAGGAAAAGCTCGATGCCTTTAAGTTTGAAGGCGAGATAAAGGAGACAGTAGATCAGGAGCTTGAAAAGTTCAGCCTTATGGATCCAAACTCGGCCGAGTTTATCGTTAGTCGAAATTACCTTGATGTAATTTCAAGCCTCCCCTGGGGTGATCCTGCGCCTGAAAACCTCGAGCTTAAAAAAGCTCAAGATATCCTTGAAACCGATCATTATGGCTTAAAGGATGTTAAGAGCCGTATTGTTGAGTATCTTGCAGTAAGGAAACTACGCAGAGATACAAAGGGGTCGATTGTCTGTCTGGTCGGTCCTCCGGGTGTCGGAAAAACCTCTGTCGGGCGTTCTATAGCACGCTCCCTGGGCAAGGCCTTCTTTCGTTTTTCAGTCGGCGGCATGAGGGACGAGGCAGAAATCAAAGGCCATCGCAGGACTTATATAGGTGCATTGCCGGGGAAGATCATTCAGGGTTTAAAAATAGTAAAAACTAAAGATCCTGTTTTTATGATCGACGAGATTGATAAGATGGGACAGAGCTTTCAAGGTGATCCTGCAAGTGCCCTTTTGGAAGTTCTTGACCCTGAGCAGAATACTAACTTTAGGGATCATTATCTTGACATACCCTTTGATGTATCGAATGTATTCTTTATTGTCACTGCAAATACCCTTGATACAATACCGAATCCATTAATTGACAGGATGGAGATTATTCAACTCCCCGGTTATATAGACACAGAAAAACTTGAAATTGCAAAACGCTATCTTGTTCCAAAGAGCTTGGAGAAAAACGGGCTTAAAAAACAGAAGGTTAAGTATTCCCGCGAGTCCCTGCTCTATATTGCAAACGGCTATGCAAGGGAAGCGGGAGTCAGAAACCTTGAAAAGAATCTTGATAAAATTCACAGAAAGCTCGCAAAGCAGATTGTGGATGCGGAAGAGCAGGAACAGGTAAAAGATAAAAAAATCCAAATGAATTTCCAAATTGATAAAACATTGATTGAAGAGCATCTTGGTAAACCCATATTCCCTGAAGGTGATGTAAAGCGTGCAGATCGCCCCGGGATGTCTGTGGGCATTGCATGGACCAGCCTTGGCGGAGATACCCTTGTTATCGAAGCAACATCTGTGCCGGGTAAGGACGGCCTAACCCTGACAGGGAAGATGGGTGAAACAATGAAGGAAAGTGCTGCAATCGCAAAAACCCTTGCCCAGAAAATAGGGACAGAGACATATGGGGTTGATCCTTCCTGGTTTGAAAAAAATCATATCCACCTCCATATCCCTGAAGGTGCAACACCAAAGGACGGCCCTTCTGCAGGCATTACAATGGCTACGGCTCTATTATCGCTAATACTAAATAGAAAAGTAACAGATCATATGGTGATGACAGGAGAGCTGAGTTTAACGGGGCAGGTACTGCCAATCGGTGGTCTAAAAGAGAAGACAATTGCAGCACAGAGGAATAAGGCAAAGCATATAATTATACCGAGGCAGAATCTGAGAGATTTGGATGAGATCCCTGATAATGTTAAAAAGGGACTTAAGTTCCATCCGGTTGATCGTTTTGAAGAAGTCCTTGCACTTACATTGCCCTAAGGAGATAAAATTGAGTTCCTTTTTTAATGCGGTAAAGGCAGAAGAAAAATATATTATTGAGCTTCGCCGTCACTTCCACAGATACCCTGAGATAAGCTTAAACGAGTTTAACACAGCTAAAAAAATCGAAGAAGAGTTAGGCGGTATGGGTATTGAGTTTAAGAGGGTGGGGGAGACCGGAGTTCTTGGGATTTTGAGAGGGGAGAAGGAAGGTAAGACTATTTTACTTAGGGCCGATACAGATGCCCTCCCGATGCAGCAGGAAAATGATGTCCCTTACCGCTCTGTAAATGAAGGTGTAATGCATGCCTGCGGACACGATGGTCATACTGCTGCCCTTCTTGGGGCTGCAAAGGTTTTGAACTCGAATAAAGATAAATTGCGCGGGGAAGTACGCTTGGTTTTCCAGCAGGCAGAGGAGTTTGGTTCAGGGGCAAGGAAGTTTATAAAGGCAGGTATTCTTGAAGGAGTCGACAGGGTTTTTGCCCTGCACTTAAGCTCAGAGCTCGATGTCGGAAAGATAGAGCTTAGTAAGGGGCCAAGGAGCGCTTCTACGGATAATTTTTTGATAACAGTTAAAGGAAAAAGCGCCCATGTATCTGCCCCGCAGAAAGGTGTCGATGCACTTTATGCCGGCTGTCAAATCGTAAACGCACTTCAGGGACTTGTCTCACGCAGGGTATCTCCCCTTGATACAGTAATCGTGGGGGTGGGAAAGTTTAACGCAGGAACGGCTTATAATATAATTGCTGAGCAGGCAGTAATGGAGGGGACGATTAGGACATATAAGCCGGAATTGCGAGACCAATTAAAGAGCCGTATAAATGAGTTATGTTCCTGTATTGCAGCCTCTTCAGGTGCCTCTTCCGATGTCCTATGGTATGATGATACTCCTGTTTTAATAAATGACCCTATTGTATGTGATGAAATTATTGAAGTTGCGCGAGAAATAGCCGGGGAAGAAAATATTATTCGGGATCATCCCATTTCACTTGGAGGAGATGATTTTGCAGACTTCCTTGAGCTCATTCCCGGTGCTTATGCAAGAATAGGCTGCGGGAGCCCCGGGAAACCCCGTATTCCCCTGCATAACTGTCTCTTTGACATGGACGAGGGCTGCCTTGTATATAGTGCTGCAATGTATGCCGATGTTGCCGCTTTTTACTCAAGGTAAGTTTTATTTGTTCTTTTTGGAAAAAATAAATACCTTGGAAAAAAAATAATTTGAAACAAGGACTATAATACTAATAGATATCTTTGCCATAAAACCTTCAATTCCAAAGAGGGGCCTATTAATTCCAAGATGAAAAAGAAGAGGTACCCCTACCATGTCAAAAATACCCGATAAGATCCTTGCCCCAAGAAATGAAAAACTTTCGCGCAGAACAATGGGGAGATGCCAATCGGTGCTTCTAAAAACCCAGAGTTTATTTGCAAAAAAAGCAAAGGCTACTGAAATAAACCAGGCAATACTGTTTCCAATAGGTATGGAAAAAGAAGCGAAATATATTAAAAGGATGTATAATAACCAATTTGTAAAAGTGGTAGCTGTGCCGACAATGACATAAGTTATAGGCTCTCTGAATTTTTTGTATAAATCTATTATTAATTTAAGCGTATTAATCTCCTACGCCTATATCTATCAAGTAAAATAAGCAAAACGAAAATTACAAGGGAGGCAAGACTTATAAGAGAACCAAGGGTGAGCAAGTTATTATGATACCTAAACTCAATATGATGTGATCCGGGTTCCAGGCGAAGGCCGGCCATAGCGCCTCCAATCGTGATAATTTCACTCTCCCTTCCGTTTACAAATGCACGCCAATTACCGTCTGTTGGTATTGAAGTATAAAGCAGGCCGCCTTCTCTGCTTGTAATATTTCCTGCAACTCTGGTAGAAGAAAATTCTGTAAGTACTAAGGGTTCACGAGCTAAAATATTGAAACCTTGCCTGAATACTTCATGATTAAAATGTGCTATTTGAATATCGGGGTCGGACATTTCACTCACCCTCTCAATTACTTCAGGAAGTTCCATTGATGCACCTACATCGATTGGAACACCATGGGAAGCAAGAAGTGTTATCACTTCGCCGCCTTCAAAATTACCAAGAGCTATTGTATATGGAATCCTTATATCGGCACTGCGTATTAAATTAGTATCAACTGAAATTTCCACCGTATCTGTATTTTGCCTCGAGAAATAAGTGTAAAGAGCTCCTCTTTCGCTCATCTCATAACTCCATTCAAGAAAGAGAGGGAAGTTACCTTCACTGTCTTCTCTTAACACATAAATAAAACTGTCCAAAGTACTCACGCTAAAGAGACTTTCAGAAATACCTGTAGCACGTCTAAAGAGATCGTTTTTTGAAAGGAAGGGGTTTGTTAAAGGAATATAGGAAGCTAAATCCTCATTAACCATAAATCCAAGCGGCAGATAATGAGTATTTTCAAGAAGAAGGGAGTCACCTTCCCTGCCTATGGTCTCCCAGTAAATTTCAGTATCGGCGGCATTGCCATCCCTGCTTATAAGATAGCGCAAATTCAGAAAGGCATTTGTTAAGGGACTGCTTTCCATATAAAGAATTCTATTATTCCCTTCAGAGCTTGGTAATCCGAGTCCGACCATGAATCTTGTCGTGCTTACATTTATCGTAGAAGAGAAAAAAGATAATCCGTCAAATCTATAAAGAGAGGGGTCATTCATGGTAAATCTTTCTGCAAACTCTGTTCTGTAAAAGTTAGCACCGGGTCTCTCTCTCATTGCAAGAAGAGTTTGGATGTCCCTGTGACGATCGGGGTATTCGTTCCTGATACTTGTATGAGCAGTCTGAATGCCTATATAAGAACTGCCTGAAAGCTCTGCGGTTATTATAAGTAGAAAGATAATATTTAATGCTAAGGGCATTTTTCCTGTTTTAAAGATATTAGTAAAATATAGAATAAGGAGATATGCTGCACTAAGGACTACACTTGCAAATATATAACTCCCCTGCTGGGTGCCAAAAATAGCAGAAAGTAAGAATATTCCTGCACTTATTCCCATTATTAAGAGTGTTGTCTTATCGAATTTTTTTGTAACAGTATATGCTCTAAAGGCTCCTGCAATAAGAGTAAAGGAAATAAGAAATGAAAAACGGAAGGGTATCTGGTTTGTATAGCGAAAGCCGTTCCATGCATAGTGCAGTACATTCAAATTGGCACTTAAGATCATTATTATCATGGTGCCTGTGAAAATTAGCTTCTCTCTAAAAGAAATTTCTTTTGAAAAGTAAAGAAGACCTGCAAACATTAGGCTTATCATTCCGCTGTAAATATTCGGAAGACCTTCAAGCGTGGTTGGCGGCGTAAATGCGATGAAATTACCAAATACATTCTGGAAATAATAATGGATGGCAATCATCTCGTCCGTGAATCTATTTCCTGCAGTAAAGGTTTTTTGAAGGGCAAAGAATGTCGGGACTAGAATTATGGCAGTAAGTCCGATGGCAATCCCTGAGAAAAGAGCGACAAGGCCAAATCTTTGCAAGAGCTTCTTAATTCCTCCGCCTAGCCTTATGCAATTATTCACGAATGATATTGCAACAAAGATACAGATATAAAAACCAATATAAAAGTTTGCGAAGACTGCAAGAGCAAGTGATATGACATAGAGGGTATACTTACCCTTCTCCATTAAATCCTCAAGACCAAGTATTACAAGGGGCAGAAGGGCGAAACTGTCAAACCAAATTATATTCCAGTAAAACCCTAGAGTAAATGCACACAGTGCATATAACGAAGAGAAAAAGGGAAGCGCAAGCCCAATGGATCCGTGGTTCCTTTGAAGATACATTGCCATGAATAATCCTGCAAAGCCGATCTTAAAAACTAGGATTAAGGTAGTCATCTCCCTTAGAGCGGAGTATGGGGTAAGTAGTGTAAGCAAGTTAAGAGGGCTTGCAAGATAATAGGCATAAAAAGCAATATATTCACTTCCGCCTGCTACAGACCATGACCAAGGAGCAAGGGTCCCTGACCTGATTTTATGCCAGAAATTGCTTAAGTACGGATAATAGGCCTGGAAAAAGTCTATGGTAAGGGCCTGTCTGTTTCCGAAGGGGAATACCCTATGCAGGGCAAACATGGCTCCCTGAATGAATACGGGGAGGAAGAAGGAAAGTATTAAGTAACGATGCCTATAAATAAAGGAGTCCGGTCTTTCTTCAAGGATTTGGACATGGGTCTGTACATGGGCCTGTGCCGACGCTTCCTTGAGTATTTCTATTCTCTCACGCTTATTTTTTGAGTCCTTTTTCTTCTTTTTTGCCTTCATTCAAGTATAGATTTGCATATTAACGGCGTTTTAGCAAGACTTATGCTTTGTCATTCGTTATATGGGCTACATAAAAAAGATTAAAATCAAGTGACTTGAAAGGAAAAGGCCAAAAATATTCATTTTTCTTCTCAAAAAAGTATTGAAGCAGGGCATGAAGATTGTAAATTGAGTTTACATGCTCCAAAGCCATGAATAAGTCGTATTCCTTCAGCCCTCCGGCCTGTGCCTTCTTCCTTGAGGACACTTTTCTGCCAAAACGCCAAGCAAAGCCGGGGTCACAGGGCAATCCGATGGAAATAATACCGTTTTTCTTTACGACGCGGCTCCACTCAGATAGAGCTGTATGGGGATAGGATATATGTTCGAGGGCATGGTTTGCTATTAACCTATCGAAGGAATTATCGGGGTAGGGCAGGCTGCCTGCATCAATTCTTTTTATTGAAATATTAGGGGGAAACTCCATGGAGGCGAGTTTTTCGATAACGTCCTCATTGCTGTCGGTAAGTTCATAATGTGTAAATTTATGGCGGACATGCTTTAAATGGAATGCCATACCGCTTCCAACTTCCAGCACCCTCTCAAAATGATCCTTTTCCGAGAACTGCCTTTCAAGAAGAATATGGGTCTTCTTCATGCAATAGGGTATAAAACCCTTCCCGTATAAAAAATTCTCATACTCCTTTGCATAATAGGAAGAAAAATCAGGTATCTGCTTCATTTGCCCATCCTTACCTTGAAAATATAGAACCTAAATGATAAATAATACAATAGGGGGAAATCTTTGAAACCGATTATATCCTTAATTATCCCTTGCTTTAATGAAGAAGAATCTCTTTTACCTCTTTATAAAGAAATCTGTTCAGTCAGCGCATCCATGGAGGAGAAATACGGAGTTGACTTTGAGTTCCTATTGGTAAATGACGGCTCCACCGATAAGACCCTGGAAATCCTAAGAGAGCTCTCCTGTAAAGATGATCGCCTGCACTATATCTCCCTTTCGAGAAATTTCGGGAAGGAGTCATGCATTTTTGCCGGCTTTGAAAACTGTGCAGGTGACTATATTGCCGTCCTCGATGCTGATTTACAGCATCCCCCTTCAATGCTTGCTCAAATGTATGAGGGAATTGCAAACGAGGGCTATGATTGCGTCTCTGCAAGGAGATCTTCAAGGGCCGGAGAACCCATTATCCGGTCATTCTTTGCACGCAGCTTTTACCGCATGATAAACAAAATCTCACGGACTAAAATGGTAAATGGTGCAACGGATTTCTCTATGATGACCCGTCAGGTTGTTGATGCAATTCTAACAATGCCTGAGTATAACCGCTTTTCCAAGGGCATTTACTCCTGGGTTGGATTCAACACTAAATGGCTTCACTATAAGAATGTGGAGAGGGCTCACGGAAGCACCAAATGGTCATTTTCCAAGCTCTTCATTTATTCTCTTGAAGGTATAATTTCCTTCTCGACAGCGCCCCTTATTATTGCATCTGTGCTTGGAATACTCTTTTTCCTTATCTCTCTTATTATTATTATTTATATAGTGATAGAAACCTTTTTTTACGGCACACCCGGCTCAGGATATGCGACCATTGTGTGTGCGATCTTTTTCATTGGAGGTATACAGCTATTCTGTACCGGCATTCTTGGGCAGTATCTTGCAAAGACCTACCTTGAAGTAAAGAGACGCCCAATTTACCTTATAAAAGAAAGTAAATTGAGCGAGAAACAAAAGTCCTAACCTGCTATTTCCTTTAGCCTCATGATTATATCTATGTGCTGGGTACATGCCCTTTCGCATTGACCGCAGGCATTACATTTACCTGCCACAGAGCGCTCTATATCCCAATGCCATTTTAGTCTTGAGCCAATCGGGTCATTGCCCTCTTTCGAGAGAAGTATCTTTTGGTTATATGCATCCATGAACTGGGGAATCGGAATGTCTTGGGGGCAGCCTTCGCAGTAATTACAGCCGGTGCATATTCCTTCAAGTGAGGAAAGGGAGCCGTTTTTAACCTCAGCAAGCTCAGAGGCTGACCTTGGCTTGTATCCTTCCATCGCCGCAAGGGCTTCTTTCACTTGGGCTTCGGTTTGGAATCCGACAAGGGTATTTGTTATTTCCGGGTGATCCCAGAGGAAGCGCAGGGAGGCATCTACGGCACTTTCACCTTCGCGCATTATAAACTTAAAGCGTTCTGGGTGTTGGGGAATTACACCGCCGCCCAGAGGGTTCATTACCACAGCACCTAGCTTATTCTTTAGGATTGCATCAAATGCAGCCTGCCTTGTCTTAAAATTATAAGCAGAAAAGCCGAATAATACACCCTCAAAACTGTCTTCCATGAGCAGCTCTTTAATTTCATCATCAATCAGATGGCTCGATATGCAGATATGGTTTATTAAACCCTCATCCTTTAGCTTTCTGAATGTACTTACAACCTTATTATCCTTGCGTTCCTTCCAATCTTCGAGGCTTGTTATACACCAAATATGGTAAAAATCTATTGTTTGCAAATTTAGACGTTTTAATTGGGCTTCAATTTCCTTTCTTATTTCGCTATCAGTGGATTTAAAGGTTTTTGTTGCCGAGTAAAATTGGATTCCCTTCTTCTTAAACTCAGTAAAAGCCTTGCCGAATACCGTTTCGCTCTTTGTTTCAAAGTATCCCGGTGCAGTATCAAAATAATTTACTCCGCCTTCAGCAGCAGTAAGCATTGTTTTTACACATTCATCATGATTGTCCACATTGGCAAAACGCATTCCTCCAAAGCCTAAAAGAGATACTTTTTTCCCTGTTTGACCATACTCTCTATAAATCATATAAGCCTCCGTTTATTTATTGAACTCTTTTAAGTAATGCTTTGCAAGAGGATCATTCGGATCCAGTTCGATTACTGTTCTAAAAAAGGCAAGGGCCTCTTCTTTTTTATTTTGTTTTAAAGCAAGGACACCAAGATTGGAAATAATTTTGATATTTTCCGGCTCCCTCTGCAAGGCCAGCGCCAGCTCTTTTCCCGCTGCAACACTGTCTCCTTTTTCCATATAACAAATGGCCATTTCGTTCTGAACGTCGCTGTTCCGGCCCCCAAGCGAATGAGCCTGTTTTAAGGACTCAAGGCCATCATCGTAGCGGCCAAGTTTTCTTAATACCCATCCAAGTACAAACCAGCCGTTCCAATCTTTAGGGAACTTTTCAATATAGTCCCTGATCTTTAAAAGCCCCTTTTCATTTTCACCCCTGCTTATCATATCGTAGGCATCTCTGAAATTGCTGTCACTTAGGTCCTGGCTTTCAAGCTCATTCTTTATTCTTAATGCCTCTTTCTTTTTCTCACTCTCTTCTCCGCTCTCAATATACTTTATAAAACATTCCTTTGCCCTGGAAAAATCCCTTGTCCTAATAAAGAAAAAGCCTGCATTAAAGAAGGCATCGGGCAAGAGGGGCTCTGCCGAAAGAGCCGCCTCAAAGGCTTCGAGCACTCTATTATTTTCCCCTTCATCTGCTTCAGGGTTTGCGCGGGCTCTGTCTTCAAGAATAAGGGCCTTGCTTAAAAGTATCCCCGGTGAAGCAGGAAATAGCCCTTCCAAAATGGCATTTATCTCAAGGGCCATTTCAAACTCGCCGTTTTTAGCTTTTACAATGGCAGCACTGCTGAACTCATGGTAAATTTCAGGTTTTACTGTAAGCACAAAGTTCCTGTAATAATCCACCCATTGCGGCGGGATATTTGCGAAGGCAGGGTTTGAAATAACACGCAGCATCCCTGAAAGAATTGTTTCTTTATTCAGCATTTCAATAAGCTTTTCGCTTGAAAAGCTTTCTTCACTTCCCTCGTATTCAATGGGCAGAGGAATTGAAAGGTCAAGTTTGTCCGGGAATTTTTCCTTTAATTGAGGAGGAACGGTAACGAAAATAATCGAATTATCTTTCATTAATTATCTAAGTTGAGGATTTTCCTTCGGGCCTGGCTATAGAGAGGTAATCATTTACTCGAACCTTATATCCCATTGGAACCAGGCTTTCATCAAAATGAAATTCCAGAGAAACAAGCTCCTTACGCCCTTCTATTGTTTCTGCATTTACAAATCTACCCTTTATCGTAAAGCTTTCCCTCGGGTCATCAAAATCCAATTTTACTATTGCTTCCTTGTCTGCAAGGAACTTCGCAACCCCCATAATGATAACCTTGACCCCCATAAAAGAAAGCTCTCTTAAAATACAGTGTCTTGGCACTCCCTGAATCAAGATAGCACTTTCCTTAATCAGGCTCATTTTCCTAATGGAGTCGGGGGAGACAAGAATTCTTTCATCCTTGCGCTTCTTTGAATTGATATTTGCATCAAGAATACGTCCCATTATCTCGATTAAATCATCCGGGGGGCGCTGGGTATACTGCAGAGTAAAAACAGCCACATCCGGGGAGCCCCCGTAAGGCGAGTACCCTGAGGACCTTGTATTTACAAAGAAGGTCACCGGGTTTCCTTTTTCTTCGGTTTTAAAGCAGAACCTAAGGCTGACCGTATTATTTGCCTGCTCCAGTTTTCTTAAGATGCCCGACTTGATGTTTACAATTACCTTTGCACCCTGGAACGAAGAAGAATGAATCACACAGGGCCAGAAATCCCCAACGCATTTCAGATGTACCTGGTTGGTCACAAGGCCTGTAATCTGAATAATTTCCTTGCTGAAAGATACATCTATTGACTTGAAGAGTTCATAGTAATTTGCAATCTTCTGCTTAGTAAGAATGGCCATTATCTAAATCATATAGTTCTTTATGCCTCAAGTCAATTAAGAAAAGCAGTATTCGGAAATAAGGGTTAAATAAGTACTATAAATGTGCATCATCAATAATGATGATATCTACCCTGCGGTTATTTGCCCTTCCCTCATCGGTATCATTAGAGCTCATGGGCATGGTGTCGGCAAAGCCTGCAATCTGCATCCGAGATTCACTGACCCCCAAATTTGCGAGGAAGTAAAGCACACTCAAAGCCCGTTCAGTGGAGAGCTGCCAGTTCGATTCCCAGCGCCCTCCCGGGTCAACCGCAGAATCGTCTGTATGCCCCTCTATACGGAAGCGCCTCCCTGCTACCTCCTCGGAGGTTAAGAGGATGGCCAGGTTCATTAGAACGGAACGGGAGGCCTCTACATTTATATTTGCACTGGCCTGGTTAAAGAATATATCCGAGGCGAAACTTATCACCACCCCCCTCTCATCATGGGTGATCCTTACCCTGTTTGACTGAACTTCCGGGTGGAATATGCTTACCGCCCTGATCATTGCATCTGCGAGTTGCCTGCCCCGGGTCTGAGAGGGCATTTCTGCTATAACATTGCCCGAATCGGCCATCCTTCCTACAGTAAGTGAATGACCCCAGCCCATATTAGTAAAATATTCAGAAACGGCATGGAGGATCTCCTCCCTTGTTTCAACCGGGTTGAACAGAATGGCAAAGAAGCAGAGCAGGAGTGTGACCATGTCACCATAGGTCATCATCCAGCCTAAGGGATTAGCTCCGCTTCCCTCGTCTTGGCTTTTCTTTTTTCTTTTTGCCATCCTACTCTTTAACCTCTCGTTCTAAGACTTTGCGATCTTCGGGGGAAAGGAAGGCAAGGAGTTTTTGACCAAGGATACGCGGATTATCACCTGCCTGGATTGAAAGTACACCTTCGATTATCATTTCTCTGCAATTTGCTTCTTCTGCACTGTATGTTCGGAGTTTCATACCCCAAGGAATTATGAAGGCATTGGCTAATATTGAGCCGTAAAGAGTTGTAATAAGAGCGATGGCCATATTGGGACCTACAAGGGATGGATCGTCAAGGTTTCTCATCATACCTACAAGACCCATAATTGTTCCCCACATCCCTGCAGCAGGGGCAACTGTTGACCATAGGTCGAAAACTTTGTGTTTTCTTCCATGTCTTTCCTGCATTTTATTAATTTCAGACTCCAAAAGGGTAAGGATGATGTCATGGTCTGTTCCATCGATAGAAAGGCGAAGGCCTGTTCTAAGGAAGTCATTATCAAGGTCCTGGATTTCGTCTTCAAGGGATAAAAGACCCTCGCGGCGGGCTTTTTCAGAGAAGGACATCAATTTTCTGGCAATTTCCTGCTCTCCAAAAGTTGGAGTTTTAAAAGTCATTGCAATCATGCTCCATGTGCCCAAACTGTCGCCGAATTTGGCTCCTGCTGTTAAAAGACAACAAAAAGAAGCAACCATAACTATGAAAACAGACGGGAGATCGGCAAATGCGGCAAGAGGGTTACCTCCCCAAATAATACCGATGACCAACGCTGCAAATGTTCCTGCTATTCCAGCAATAGAAAAAATATTCACAAGACCCTCCAAAATTTCCTGTGGGTACACATAATGCTATTATTATTTTCGGCTTTTTATGCCCAAAAATAGAGAGAACTTTACTAATATTGATAAGGAGTCTATTATATATTATGACCTTTCAAGGTTTCCCCGGGATTTTAATAATAGGCCCTGCATTTCTCCTTTTTATTCTCCTTGCATTTATTGCAATACTAAGAATTAGGGAAGTAATATTGGAAGGAAAAGAACTCCGTCTGGGTGCTGCCGCCCTTCTTAGGGGGGGGGTATTATCACCCGAAAAGAAAAAAGGCATAGGTAAAATCAAGAAACGCGGTATCGGACTCAGGCTTAAGCTTGCCTTTTATACGATTCTGCTCGTCCTTGCAGTTCAATTGATGGTCATAATTCCGCTTTACCGCATAGTAATGTCAGAGAATAGGATAAACCAAATCGATGTAATGCTCTATAGCGTGCTTCTTTCCATGGCTGCTCAGACCATCGGGATAATCGGCGCAATAATTCTTTCTACGCTTTTGATTCGCCCGATAAAAAAACTTGTAAAACATGTGGAAAATATCAGGGATACAGCCGATATGACCAAGTTAAAGGGCGTTGAAATAAAGTTTAAATCAAAGGACGAGTTGGCAATTTTAGGTGAAACAATCAACGAGATGACCCAAAGCCTTGCCACTGCCGCGGTTGCGGCTTCCGACCTTTCAATCGGCAAGGAAATCCAGAAGAAGTTCATCCCCTTAGACTTGGATTATAGCGGAAATAAACTAAGCTCAGGGTTTGAAGATACCAAATTCCTTTCGATATTCGGGTATTATGAAGGTGCAAAGGGTGTTTCAGGGGATTATTTTGATCATGTGGACCTTGATGGCCGCTATTATGCCATTATTAAATGTGATGTTTCGGGAAAGGGAATTCCTGCCGCCTTTATAATGATTCAAGTTGCCACAATGTTCTTAAATTATTTTAAACATTGGAAGGCTAACGAAAAAGGCATGCAAATTCAAGAACTTGTGTATCAAATAAACGAATTTATTGAAATACTGGCCTTTAAAGGGAGATTCGCAGCCTTTACCCTCTGCCTTTATGATTCCGAGACCGGAATAGCCAGGTTTTGCAATGCAGGGGACAATATAGTTCGTATTTTTGATGCCTCGGAGCATAGGGTTAAGACCTTCCGCCTGCCTTCAAGCCCTGCCGCAGGGGTGCTTACCAATTTCCAGGTGGAATCCAAGGGCGGTTACAGTGTCCAAACACTGGTTTTGGCCCCGGGTGACATACTGCTGCTTTATACCGATGGCATTGAAGAGGCCAAAAGAAAGTTCCGAAATTCCAAATTCGAAGAGATACTGTGCACAGAAGGGGTTAGGGATACTCCCCATGCCAACCATATTGTCGGTCAGGGCCTTGAAGAGTTTGGGAATGACAGGGTAATGGATATTATCAATGCAATTATGAATAAAAAGGTATATTCATTAAAAAAATGGCATAATCCTGAAGGGGAAGAAAAGATACTGGATTTTGATTTTTCAGCTTGCGAAGGCACTCTCTCTGAGCTTATTTTGGCAATGGTTTCTGTAGAGAAGATCTTCCGTATTTATAAAGACAAAGGGGCCCGGGATACAGATCAAGTCCTTGTGGATAAGGCAATAGACAGCTTCCTGAAAGACCACTTTATTCAATACCGGGATTACTGTTATTATACAGAAGAGAATACCTTGAATTCGGCTTATCTATACTATACTCATCTAAAAGAAGATGAGCAGTATGATGATTTGACTATTTTAGGATTAATGAGAAAGTAACGGAGGATAGTATGGCATTTGTAGACAGGATGAAAGAGCTCTTGGATCAGGGGGTTACTGCTTCAAAGGAATTTGCTGTTAAGGCTGGAGCAAAGGCCCAAGACCTTGGCGAGAGAGGTGTTTTAATGGTGGAAATAAGACAGCTCGAAAACCAGGCTCAAAAATTAATCGGACGCCTTGGCGCAGAGGCCTATCAGGCCTTCACGGAAAGGGGAGAAACCAGTATTTCGGTGAAAAATGCTCCAATTAAAGCCCTTCTCGATGATATCGCCGCCGCAAGGGAGGCAATTGAAAAAAAAGAAGCCGAGCTTGACAGCAGGAAAGGCAAGTAGGAATAAATCTCATTGACATGGCTATTGTCTATGTTATACTCGATATAATGGTCATGGGGGTTCGATGTATAAGTATGTTATTAAGCGGCTATTGATTGCCTTACCAACCATATTTGGTGTAATGATTCTGGTGTTTACTATTCTGAATTTTATGCCCGGGGATCCCGGCCGTATAATTCTGGGAGCAGAGGCAACCCCTGAGTCAGTTGCAATGTTTAATGCCGAGTTTGGCCTTGATCAGCCTTTTTTTACTAGACTTAGTGACTTTTTAGTCGGCGTTTTCACCAGATTTGACTTCGGTGTCTCATTCAGGACCCGCCAACCGGTCATTGACGAACTGGTTATTCGATTGCCTATAACAGCCCGCATTGCCGCCTTTGCCGTTCTGGTGTCTGTCCTAATCGGAGTACCCCTTGGCGTTCTCTCGGCTGTGAGGCGCTCGACCGTCACAGACAGGTCCCTTACTGTCATTGCAATGTTCTTGACCTCAATCCCGGGCTTCGTTTTCGGCCTTCTGCTCATCTATGTTTTTGCCCTGCGCCTCGGGTGGCTTCCCACCTTCGGCTCCCGTACCTGGCAGCACTATATACTCCCTGTGGCCACACTTGGAGTACTGAGCGCAGGCGGCTTTCTCAGATTTACCCGTGTCATCATGCTTGAAACCGTGAATCAGGAGTATATTAAGACTGCAAGGGCTAAGGGTGCAGCCGAGCCCCGGGTTATCTGGAAGCATGCCTTTAAAAATGCCTGCCTTCCCTTAATTAACAGCACAATGCTAATGTTTTCAGGTCTTCTTGGCGGAGCAATCATTACAGAAACCATTTTTTCGATTAACGGTATAGGACTTACAATACTCAGGGCAGTGCAGAATCGCGATCTGCCTGTAGTCACGGCAGGAGCCATCCTTCTTGCAACATTCTTTTTGATTATAGTTCTAGTCATTGATTTACTTTACGCCTATATTGACCCCAAAATTAGGGCAAGATTCTCATCATCTTAAGGAGAAGCATGAATGGTAAACAGACCTGATTATAAACCGGATGAGATCGCAGCAAGACTTCCAAGCAAACAGGCAATATGGAAGGAAAGCTGGAGAATGTTTAGATCCAATAGACCTGCCCTTGTATCACTTATAGTCGTAATTATTCTTTTTTCCGTTGCATTTTTAGGCCCCCTCGTATGGCCCTTTGAATCAGCAGTAAGGCAGACAATTTCCGACAGACTCCAGCCGCCTTCAAGCCAGTACTGGTTTGGCACAGATAATCTTGGAAGGGATTTATTTTCTCGCATTGTTAACGGCGCAAGAACTTCTCTTACCCTGGGTTTTGCTCCGACTTCAATCTCCATGTTTTTTGGAATGCTCCTTGGCTCAGCCGCCGCCTTCTTTGGGAAATGGGTTGAGAATTTAATTATGCGCTTAGTGGACATGATTCAATGTATTCCATCAGTTCTATTGATGCTTATGATTGTCGCAATAACAGGACCGGGTTTAAGAAACGCAATTATAGCACTTTCCATAACAGGCATACCCGGTTCAATACGTTATGTGCGAGCTCTGGTCCTTGACATATCGGAGAGGGATTTTATTGAAGCAGCCAAGGCCTGCGGTACAAAGAGTATCGTTATTATGTATAAGCATATTCTAAAGAATGCCGTTGGACCCCTTGTGCTTGGTTTTGTTTCAAGCATTTCCGGCATGATAATGGCAGGTGCAGCCCTTAGCTTCCTTGGTGTAGGTGTTCAACCTCCATATCCCGAATGGGGTTTCATGATTGCAGGAGCAAGAGAATTTCTTCAGAGGGCTCCGCATCTGCTTTTTGTTCCGGGTATTATGATAGTTATAGCCGCCCTCTGTTTTAACCTCGTTGGAGACGGCTTACGCGACGTACTTGATCCCCGCCTAAGGCGATAAATATATAGATTCTTATAAGGAGAGAAGGAATGTTTAGAAGAGTTGTTTTTTTAGTTTTGGTTGCAACACTTACTGTGTTTGCCCTTACCGGTTGTAACCGCGAATCCCGTCAAGCTGACGGGCCTCGTACGGTGTTAAGGCTTGCGACAATTGAGCCTTTTACAATGATTGACCCGCATTATAATACAAGAGCTGTAGATAATGCCCTTGCCTGGCAGGTATTTGAAGGATTCTACTATGTTACACCCTTTGGTGATCTGGAACCCCGTCTTGCTACCCGCTTTGAAATTAGCCCGGATAACCTGACTTATACCTATTACCTGAAACGGGGTGTGCAATTCCAGAACGGTAATCCCATGACTGCAGCAGACGTAGTATTCTCTTTCGAGCGCGCTTTAGCTGCTCCTCCGATGCAGGCTGCCATTGGAATGGTGACTAACGTCGAAGCTTTGGATGATTATACTGTCCGTGTCACCTTAAGTGATGTTAACCCGATGTTCCACGCAAATGGTAATATCGCAATCATGTGCCGCATAGATGGCGCAAACGTTCAGCCCGGCTTCTTCCAGCCGAATATCGGAACAGGCCCCTACTTCGTAAGTGATTGGGGTGACGGAATGAGGGTTGTTAAAGACAGAAACCCGACCTGGCATATGCAGAGTGAAGTAGGACTTCCGCAAATCGAGAGACAGGTAAGGTATGTTGTTACAGATAATACCACAGCCCTTATGGCACTTGAAGCCGACGATATCGATTATTTTGGTATCCCTGCTCCGGACTGGGTACGCATCAGGGACTCAGGCAATTTCACGACCCTTCTTCAGCAATCCTGGCATACCACCTACATGGTATTTAATACCACAAGGGCGCCATTTGATGATGTAAGAGTACGTCAAGCCTTTAACTATGCCGTTAACCGCTACGATGTTGCTGCTGCTGCAATGGAAGGTCTTGCCGATGTTGCTTACTTCATGGGTAACCCCTACTATATTACTCATTTGCAGAACTTAACTCAAGATCCAAACTTTGAAAGGTATGACCATAACCCCGCAAGGGCAAGGCAATTGCTTGCCGAAGCAGGTTATCCTAACGGAATGACACTGAATGCTCCAATAGTAATGCGAACCCTCGCAGGAAGCCACTTTACAACAGCCGCCGAAGTAATTCAGCAGCAGCTCGCCCAAGTCGGTGTAAACATAGCAATTGAAATTGGAGACCCTGCAACTTACTTCCAGGACATAACCAATGGTAATTATTATTTTGACGTTGCAGGATGGAGCTGGACCACCTTCGATGCCTTCTGGATTGAGCGCCGCTTCTCTTCGTATCACATTGACGATGCGAATACTTCCCGTATGGTGAACCCCGAAGTGGATCGCCTCTTTAGGGTTGCAGGTACTACGGCAAACCAGGATGTCCGCCGTCAGGCCTTCCGCGATGCAATGATTATCGTACAGCGTGAAGCTCCGATCATTCCTCTATACTATCAGATGAACCGTATTGCCTGGCATCCGAAGCTTATTGCAGATCCTAACCGCCCGATTTTTGAGTGGTATTGGGTTGAATAAGCCGATTGAAATGTTCTTGGTAGAGTAAATTTTGATAGAGGCAGGTATACTTTGAGCGAAGCGCCATTGATTGAGGTTAAAAACCTAAAGACATACTTTCATACACCCGGAGGTCTTCTGCGTGCCGTGGACGATGTTTCGTTTCATGTAAAGCGCGGTGAGACCCTTGGAATAGTCGGCGAGTCCGGCTGCGGTAAATCGGTAACCTGCCTTTCTATTTTACGCTTAGTGCAAACACCCCCCGGAAAATACGAGGGGGGTGAAATTGTATTCGACGGGCATGATATTTTAAAAATGAATCAGGGACAGTTGCAGGAACTTCGAGGCGGTCGTATCGCCATGATTTTCCAGGAACCAATGGTAGCCCTAAATCCTGCTTATACAATAGGCAATCAGATTAGGGAGGCCTTAAGGCTTCATAATATAGTCCCCAAGAGTGAGGCTCATGCAAAGGCCTTAGAGCTGATGTACCAGGTTCGTATACCAAATGCAGATAAGGTCCTTAACAGTTATCCCTTTATGTTATCGGGAGGCATGAGGCAGAGGGCCATGATTGCAATGGCTCTTTCTTGTCAGCCCGATGTACTAATCTGTGATGAGCCGACAACTGCATTGGATGTTACAATTCAAGCGCAGATTCTAAATCTTGTTAATCAATTAAAAAATGAAACAGGTTCTGCTATCATTTTTATTACACACGACCTTGGGGTAATTTCTGAAATTGCAGATAGGGTAATGGTAATGTATGCGGGAAAAATATGTGAATCTGCAACAACTGAGGAAATTATTTTTTCTCCGCATCATCCGTATACTCAAGGGTTAATTGCTTCAAAGCCCTCAGGGCTTACGACTGAAGGAAATCGCCTAAAAGTCATCCCGGGTAATGTGCCATCCCTGCTTAATAAGCCGAGCGGATGCCCCTTTCATCCCCGCTGTCCTGTATTGAAGGATATCTGTAAAGAGAAATTCCCTGAAACTGTTGAGGTTAAGCCGGGACATACTGTAGCTTGCTGGAACATGACGGGAGGTAAATCGTGAGCGATTTTTTATTAAGAGCTAAGGGCGTAAAAAAACACTTCCCAATTCGCGAAGGCATTTTACAGAGGATAGTCGGCTATGTCAGGGCTGTTGACGGTGTTGATATCAATGTTAGGCGCGGCTCTGTTCTCGGCATAGTAGGCGAGTCAGGCTGCGGAAAGTCTACCATAGGAAGGGTGCTCTGCAATTTAATTCCAAAGACTGAAGGCACCATAGAGTTTGACGGACAGGATATACATACAAAGGATTCCCAAAAGGCAAAGGAATTTAGAAGGCGGGTAAATTTTGTTTTCCAAGATCCCTTTAGCTCCCTTAATCCCCGATTGACAGTGGCCCAGATAATTGGCGAGCCGCTTCTTGCACATAAGCTTGTTAAAAATAAAAAAGAGATGACAATACGCGCCGTATATTTTCTTGAAAAATGCGGCATGTTCGCAGACCAGGTCTATAGATACCCGCACCAATTCTCCGGCGGACAGCGTCAGAGAATTTGCGTTGCAAGGGCCCTTGCAGCAGAATCAGAGTTTATTGTCTGCGATGAAGCTGTTTCTGCCTTGGATGTTTCAATTCAGGCTCAAGTTATAAATCTCTTAATGGATTTAAGAGAAAGCTATAATTTAACCTATATTTTTATCTCCCACGATTTAAATGTTGTACGGTTTATAAGTGATTATGTCTCTGTAATGTATCTTGGTCAGATAGTAGAGTCTGCTCCAAAGGATGAACTTTTTGATAACCCAACCCATCCCTATACAAAGGCTCTTCTTTCTGCAGTGCCCACTTTCGATAAGGCAAGCAGGCAGGGCAGGATTATCCTTGAAGGAGACATTCCTTCCCCGTCAAATCCGCCTCCGGGCTGCCGCTTCCATACCCGATGTAAGGAAGTTCTCCCTAAATGCTCTATGGATTCTCCTCCTCTTTATGAGGTTTCCCCGGGGCATACCGTACAGTGTCACAGGTGCACTCCATAATGTTAAAAAAAGAATCAATTGACAGAATCATTGACATTGCATTGGAAGCAGGTGATTTCGCTGAAGTTTTTTGCGAGCATAATTACATGAGCCTAATTACTGCAAACAGTGAAAAAATAGAAAGTAGTTCCATGGGCTTTGAAGCAGGTGTGGGAGTAAGAATATTTAAGGGTACTGATTCAACTTATGTCTATTCAAGCGGACATACAGAAGAAAAAATTATTAAACTATTAAAAGAAACGATAGTAAATAATAAACAGGGTAAGGCACAAAAAAAAGCATTCAATCCGCAAGACTTTGGAAAGATGCAGAAAATTGATCAGAACCCGGGTGATGTATCATATAAAAAGAAGCTGGAAATAATAAATAAGGCGCTTTCTTCGGGAAAAGAGTATTCGCCCGAAATCGGACAAATGTTCACAAGATATACCGACATGTGTCAGGATGTTATAATTGCTAACAGCGAAGGCGTATTTGCAGAAGACAGACGGGTAAAAACCCGCATGATGATTATTGCCTATGCCCAAAAAGACGGTAAGCTTAGCAGCGGTTGGCAGGGGCCCGGAGCAATGCGCGGCTTTGAGTTTTACGATACCCTTGATATTCCGGCTCACTCAAGGGAGGCAGCGCGAATTGCCGTGACCATGCTGCATGCTGAAAAATGCAAGGGCGGACAGATGCCCGTAGTCGTAGCAAATGGCTTTGGCGGACTTATTTTCCATGAAGCCTGCGGGCATAGCCTTGAAGCAAGCTCAGTTGCAAGAGGTGCATCGGAGTTTACTGGAAAAATCGGTGAGCAAATTGCAAGCCCGATTTTAACCCTTATTGATGACGGAAGCATTAAAAATGCCTGGGGCTCATTATCTGTTGATGATGAAGGCACACCGACTCGTAAAAATATTTTGATCGAAAATGGCATTCTTAGATCATATATGGTTGATACTCTTAACGGAAAGAGGATGGGAGCCGAAGTAACCGGCTCTGCAAGAAGGCAGAATTACCGTTTTGCTCCGACTTCCCGTATGACAAATACCTATATTGCAAGCGGGGAGAGTAGTGAGGATGAAATAATTTCGGCAACAGAGAGGGGTTTATATGTAAAGTATATAAACGGAGGCTCTGTAAATCCTGCTACAGGAGATTTTAATTTTGCATCATCGGAAAGTTATATGATTGAAAACGGAAAAATCGCCTACCCTGTAAGCGGAGCCACCTTAATCGGCAACGGCGGTCAGGTTTTAAAAAATGTTGATATGGTGGGCAATAACTTAAAAATAAGCGAGGGCTTTTGCTTTGCAGGCAGCGGTGCCTTGTTTATTGGAGCAGGGCAGCCCTGCATTCGTGTTTCGAAAATGACGGTCGGGGGGGTAAGATGATTTTCTGCACTGAGACCTTCACCAAGAAAGCCCGCCAAAGCGGAATAGGAAAGCTCCGGTTCCATATCGAAGAAATTGAAAAGCAGGATATAAGTGTTTTTAACGGAGCAGTTGAGAATAAGGGAGCATCGAGCGAAACCCTCATTTTTGTAGAAGCCGAATATTCCGGGTTTATTGGCAGCTCTTATACCGAAACAGGTGATGAAAGCGTCTTCCCATCCATGATTGAAAATATTATAAGGACAGCAGAGTTAAATGCTATTCCCTTTATAGAGAAGCCTATTCATGATTTACCGGGCCGGAATCCTTTATCAATTAATTTTGATGTAGCAGGTATCTGTGAAGAGCTGCTTAAAGCAGAAAAGACAGCAAAAAGTGCAAATGAAAAGCTTAAATCCATATTTTTAAACACTTCGATTTTTAAGAAAAATGTTACCCTTTTAAACGGAGAAGGCAGCAAAATGACAGATGAAAGCCGCTTTCTTTCTGTTTCGATTAACGCAATAGCAAAGGCAGGTGAGCAGGTACAAACTGCCTATATTCGAAGACTATTAAAAGAGAAACCTGACTATAGCGAGTTAGCATTAAGTGTAGCCTCAGAGGCCTCTAAGATGCTAAATAGCGAGCCCTGCTTTAGCGGAACTTATAAGGCTGTATTCAGGAATAACGCATTTGCAGAAGTTTTCGGCGCTTTCTTGCCTGCTTTTTATGCAGAAAAATGCCAAAATAATATGAGTTTTATGGCAGGCAAAATTGCTGCAAAAATAGGAAGCTCTTCTTTTACTGCCTTTGAAGCCCCTGATTTTCCAATAAACCGCCGTTTCGATGATGAGGGAACCCTTACATCAAAAAAGACAATAGTAGATAAGGGTACCCTGTCAGCTTATTTTCATAATACAAGCACTGCCGCTAAGGAAAAAGACGGAAAATCGACAGGTAATGGCTATCGACAGGATTATAAGGAGAGCATTTCCACTTCCTATACGAACGTATTTATAGAACCCGGTAGTAGAAATCTTGATGAACTCCTTAAAGAAATGAACGAGGGCATTTTAATAACAGCCTGTGACGGTGTTTTTGCAGGAGTGAATCCGGTTTCAGGAGATTTTTCGGTAATTTCTAAAGGATATATGGTACGGAGAGGGGAGCTTTGTGAGCCGGTCAGCGGCATTACTGTTGGCGGCAATCTCCTTGGCTTACTTGCTTCCGTTGAAGAAGCCGGGAACGATACCGCTATCGTCCGCGCAAATACAGGGATTGTCGGCTCACCCTCTGTAAGGCTGTCGGGTTTACTTGTTTCGGGGAAAACACCTGTCACCAAATAAGCATCATATAAGCACCATATACGGTGATAAGATAGGTTTCACTATAATCATATTAATTTTATAAATAGAGACGCAATATTTCTATAAAAGCTATCAATATTTGTATAGAATAGTTTTGTAAAGTAATTAAAATTAAGCCATAGGGGTTTCCTATTAAAGAAATTATTAAGTGGGCTCCTAACCGGATGCCAAAAACTGATTGCTCGAGAAGCCTGTCCTTGCTGATCCGGGCCGAAACCGAGGCAGCACTGAGCTTTCATAAAAATTTTCCCCAATATACAGAAACCCCCCTCATTAGTTTATCGAACCTTGCTGCATTTCTGGGAATAAAAAGTATTTATATAAAAGATGAATCTTTTCGCTTTGGTCTAAATGCATTTAAGGTTCTGGGCAGCTCATATGCAATTGCGAACTATATTGCAGAGCAGTCAGGACATAAATTAGCAGAACTTGACTTTAGAATGCCGTTATCACCTGAAATCAAGGAAAAAACAGGTGATATTACTTTTTATACTGCAACAGACGGTAACCACGGGAGGGGTGTCGCATGGGCAGCAAATATACTTAAGCAAAAATCTATAGTGTTAATGCCAAAAGGCTCATCACCTAATAGATTAAACATTATTCAGAATGAGGGAGCAGAAGCATATATTACAGAGCTCAATTATGATGACACTGTAAGGCTTGCGGTAAAGAAGGCCTCTGAGGATCCCAATGGGGTTGTTATACAGGATACGGCATGGGCAGGGTATGAGGAGATCCCCGGCCGGATTATGCAAGGTTATAGTACTCTGGTCTGCGAGGCTCATGCACAGCTAAAATGTGCGGGAATAGAACGTCCGACTCATGTATTTATACAGGCAGGTGTCGGTTCTTTTGCAGGAACAGTTATAGGAATTTTCAAGAACCAATTTCCCGATAATCCACCCATAACAGTAGTTATAGAAGCTTCTGCTGCTGATAACCTCTATAATTCCTGTGTTTTAGGGGAACTTGTAGTTAAAAAGGGAGATCTTTTAACCATTATGGCAGGTCTTTCCTGTGGAGAAGGTAACATTATTTCCTGGGAGATTTTAAAGAATCATGCAGATTTCTTTGTGTCTGCTCCTGACCGGGTGGCTGCAAAGGGAATGAGGCTGCTCTCTGCGCCGTTTACAGGTGATGAAAGGGTTATCTCAGGAGAATCAGGAGCAGTTAGTTCAGGCTTATTATACGCCTTGTTAAAAGATAATGAATACAGAGACTTCGCCGATGCTTTAGGATTAAACTCTGATTCAGTAGTTTTATTGTTTAGTACTGAAGGGGATACTGATCCTGATATGTACAGGAGTATAGTTTGGGACGGCAAGTATTAATTTTTTAATAAAAAAAGCTGACAAAATGGCTGAAACAGCCCTAGTTACTTTTGGCTCTACAAGCATTCAATATACACTCATGCATGGAGAAAATATAATTTTGTCCGGTACTAAGGGTGTGTATGACAGAAGCGAAAACAGTGTGCCGGACAGGAACACTATGTATGGAATCGGTTCCGTAAGTAAGCTTTTTGTGACTGCCGCAGGAATGCTGCTTGCAGATAAGGGTATACTGGATATTGACAGACCTATAATTTACTATTTACCGGACTTTAAAATGGCTGACAGGCGCTATGTAAAAATAGCTTCCAAGCATCTAATGAATCATTCGTCGGGGATTTACGGTACTCATTTTAGGAATAGCTTATTGTTTGAAGACTCCGATACATATGCGCATGATTCTTTACTTAACAATTTAGAAAGCTGTAGTTTAAAGTATGACCCAGGATCATTTTCCGAATACTGTAACGACGGTTTTTCACTATTGGAAATACTTGTCGAAAGATTAAGTGGGATGAGGTATAACGAATTCCTTAAAAAATTCTTCTTCACTCCTCTTGATATGAAGAGTACAAAAACCCCTCTGGATAATTTTGATAGAACTCTGTTGGCAAGAGCATGCCTTTCTGTATATGACGGTACCCTGCCTTATGAAACAACGAATATTATTGGTACAGGAGGGCTTTACTCTACAACAGAGGATTTGTGCAAGTTTGGTAAAGCATTATCCGGAGGAGAAATTTTATCAAAGGTCACCGCCGGCGCAATGGGTGAAAATGAATATCAGAAAGGAATTTGGCCGGAAGATGAGGAAAATGAAAGTATCTATGCTTATGGTTTAGGCTGGGATAATGTTCATCTCCCTCCATTTAATAAATATGGGATTAAGGCATTATTTAAAGACGGCAATACTATTCAATATCATTCATCACTAGTTTGTATACCGGAATATGATATGACAGCGGCTGTGATTTCGGCAGGTAACCGTGCTATTTATCATACATCATTTGCATCTACCCTTTCATTGGAAGTACTTAAGGAACTAAAGATAATTAAGAAAATAATACCGGAAAAGGCTTTTTCTATCCCCATTAAAACTGAAATACCGGATGAAATTACCTCTTTCTCAGGATTTTATGCTGAAAACGGGAAAATAATTAACATAAATATTAAAAATGGCGAATTTATACTGCCTACACTTCTGCCTGAACATGTTCCTGAACAAAAATATATATACTCAGGTAAGGGTATTTTTAATAGCCTTGACGGTAAGGTTTCGGTACATTTTGTAAAAGTAAACCGAGATTTAGCCTTTATGCAGGCAAATATAGCTATTTCCTTTAATGAAATTGGCAATATTATCTGGAAATGTTTTAAATTTCAAAGATTGGCAGAGAATAAGATCGATAATGAGTCTGCCGCTGTAAGAATTGCATGGGAAAACAGAAAAAATGCTAAATATCTTATACTTGATGAAAAGTTTTCTTCTCAAAGATATTTATCTCTAAAATCTCCAACAACAATTGACCTTCAAGTTAATTTACAGATAGGCTATGCTTTTGGTGGCTGCAGAATTATTAATGAGAATTTTGCTAAAAATGAACTGTACTTTAGAGATGCTACTGACCTGCGTTTCTTTAAAAAAAATGGCATTGAATATCTGCACGCTAAAGGTAATGCTTTTATCCGCTACGACTGCATTCCAAGCTTTGATATTACGAAGAAAGATATTATAATTTTAGATGATGGATATGTAAGATACTTTCGGATACAAACACTTGATGAAGGGGTCACAATCCATGTTAATCATCCTAAGGGGTCAGCTTTAGCAGTTTATGATGGTAATTTTGAAATGAAGAATTTAACCACTATATCGAAAAATAAAAATTGCCTGATAGTGAAGGGTGATTTAATTGCCTTTATCGGAAGTCCGGGAGACAAGTTTGAAATAACGTAATGGATTATAATATGAAAACAAAAAATATGGAAAAAAATATAATTCCAATTGATAGTACAAAGAAAGAGCTAACTGTTCATGGGAAGATAGGTTTTCCGATTGATGTCCATGTTAATTTTCCTAGTAATTTTGGTCTTGGCCTTGTAAATTGGCATTGGCATAACGAGATGCAGTTTTGCATTGTTAATTCAGGCTCAGTCTCCATTCAAGTAAACTCCAATGTTTATATTTTAAAAGAAGGGCAGGGAGTCTTCATTAATAGTGGTTGTCTGCACATGGTAAAATCAATTAAATCAAATAGTGATAGCTATATTTGCATAAATTTTCACAGTAAGCTTATCTCACTATTTCAAAATAGCGAAATTGAGCAAAAATATGTTTTGCCTTATTTATCATCATACAAAAATTCATCTATTCCAATTTATGGCAAAACCGATGAAGAAAATGCTATTCTAATGGATTTTTCTAGTATTTGCAATTTATATAGTAAAGCGAACTATGGTCATGAACTGGATATTGTCTCGTGCTTGCTTCAGGTCTGGAAAAAATTGATAAAATTATTTGATTCCATTGTTACTGATAAAACTCAACCCAATACAGATCCACTAAGAATAAAAGCGATATTACAGTATATTAATGATAATTTTGAAGAAAAAATACTGCTAAAAGATATTGCAAATGCTGTAAACTTGAGCAGGGAAGAGTGCTGCAGGTATTTTAAACGGGTGACGAAATATACTATATTGGACTATATAACAGACTGTCGAATTAATAAGAGTATTGAACTTATGCAATTTTCAAACCTGTCAATGAGTCAAATTGCTATGACGGTAGGATTTAGTGGCATCAGTTATTTTAGTTCATGTTTTAAGAACAGACTGAAATGCACCCCAAGCGAGTATAAAAAAAGAATCTCTTAAAATATCAATATCTTTACAATCTCAATCAATATAAAGATAGATTTCCCTTCTTAT